>OGQF01000124.1_pt1 | contig 61645 bp, 42 predicted proteins | sample 1553141 | NCBI WGS metagenome assembly OGQF01 (sample SAMEA2580005, study PRJEB22360) | human gut metagenome | biome: human gut; feature: human-associated habitat; material: faeces | place: Denmark | collected 2008/2010
GGAAGAAGGTTATTGCTGACGATAAAATCTTCCAGATCAAGGATCGTGCTTCCCGCTCCGAGCGGCTGGAATCCGCTCAGCAGGTTAAATCCAAACACACATGGAAGTGAAAGCAGGATAATCACAACCAGATTCACTGCCACTGCCTTGCCTCTCGAGCATCCGGTCAGATCCATCGCAAATGAAATGATATTTTCAAATACCGCAATAATCGTTGACGCCGCCGCAAAAAGCATACAGAGGAAAAAGATACTTCCCCAAATTCTGCCTCCTGCCATAGAATTAAATATATTCGGCAACGTAATAAAAATAAGATTCGGACCGCTGTCCGGGTTCACTCCGAAAGCAAAACATGCCGGGAAAATAATAAATCCCGAGAGCAGCGCTACACATGTATCAAGAACGGTTACGCATACTGCTTCTCCTGTCAGACTTCTGGAGCGGTCTATGTAGCTTCCGAAAATCGCGATCGCGCCGATTCCAAGGCTCAATGTAAAGAACGATTGCCCCATTGCCGCAAATACAACTTCCATCAGTCCCGCTTCTTTTACTTTGGCAAAGTCAGGAACAAGATAAAACGCCAGTCCTTCGCCTGCCCCTGAAAGAGTAACGGAACGTACCGCCAGAATGATCATAAGCGCAAGAAGCATAAGCATCATCACTTTTGTGATTTTTTCTACGCCTTTCTGCAGCCCGATGCTGCAAATCGCAAAGCAGGCTGCCACAACAATGATCATACATACGATCATAATTCCCGGCTGCTGCATCAGCTCGCCAAACTCGTTTTTGATTCCCGACGCATCCAAGCCTTTAAAATTTCCCGCTGCCATTTTTACAAAATACAAAAGCAGCCATCCGCCGATCGTTGTGTAAAACATCATAAGCAGATAATTTCCTGCCATGCCGAACCATTTATACCAGTGCCATTTTGTACCAAGCGGCTCTAATCTGTCAAATGATAACGCAACGCTGCTTCTTGATGCCCTTCCAACCGAAAACTCCATTACCATGATCGGCAATCCAAGTATCAGAAGAAACAGCAAATAGATCAATACGAATGCCGCTCCTCCGTACTGCCCGGTAATGTAAGGAAACCTCCATACATTTCCAAGACCGATCGCACACCCTGCCGAAATCAGAATGAATCCAAGGCGGGAGCCGAATTTTTCTCTCTTCATAAAATTTCCTCTCTTCCTTATATACCATTTTAATACTGTACAGTGTTACAACTGTACAGATATTAATGTACCATATATACACACTTTTTTTCCACCATTATTTACAAAATATTTATTTATTTTCTTTCGCATCTTCATAAAAAGCATCAAGCGAACTTACAACCATTTGAAATGTAAGACGAGCCGCATATTCAGGCGGCATATTTTCCCCGTTTTCAAGCCATGTTCTAATAAATCCAAGACATCCGTTAAAACAAAACGAATAGAAATATTTCATTTCCGCAAACTTTTCGGGAAAGCGTTCCGCCAAAAGATCACGACTGTTTTCTTCCAAAAATTTTTCAATTCTCCTGATAAACGTAATATCACCGTATGGACCAAGAAGCGCGCATCCGATCTCTCTGTTATCGCTTAACACCCGAAACAAATCTTCTATAAACAAGTATGTAGTGTCTTTCTCGATTTTAATCGGATGCTCCAGAATCGCTCTTTCTATTTCCTCAATCATATCATCTTCTATCTCTTTTAGAAGAGACGGAATATCCGAATAATGCAGATAAAATGTCGAACGGTTAATATCCACATCATCTACAAGTTCTTTTACGGTAATCTGTCCGATATTTTTTTTCTTCATAAGACGGGCTAGTCCCGTACGAAGCTGGTTTTTAGTTTTTCTCACCCTGCGGTCTGTCTTTTTTTCCATATCGTTTTCTCCTCGTCATAATATCTCTTCACATGTGTCAACACATTTCGTTATATTGTCGTTTATCCGACATTTCACACTTCTATTAATGGTTGTAAATCTATTTCTACCTTAATATAATACTCTTTATCAAGAAAATCAACATTGTATCTATTAATATATAAGGAGTTCTGATATTATGAAAAAATCATTTCACATTTTTCAGCGTGACCTCTCCCGCCTTTTACACAATAAAGCGGCGATTCTTGTTCTGATCGGCGTATGCCTGCTGCCTTCTCTATACGCATGGTTTAATATCGCAGCCAATTTAGACCCATACGGAAATACGTCTAAGATTAAAGTCGCTATTGCCTGTTTAGATAAAGAAGCATCTTCCGAAAATCTTTCTATCAATGCTGGAAAAGAAATTGTCAAAAATCTAAAAGAAAACAAACAGCTCGGATGGACGTTCACTTCGGAAAAAGAGGCTCTCAACGGAGTAAAATCAGGAAAATATTATGCTTCTATTGTTATTCCCGAAGATTTCAGCCGCTCTTTGATCAGTATTTTATCCGGCGACTTACAGACGCCGAAACTTGACTATTACATAAATGAAAAAGCCAATGCCATTGCTCCCAAAATCACAGGCACAGGCGCAGCCGCAATTCAGGAACAGATCAACAGCACCTTCTCTTCGGTTGCTTCTGAATCCGTTTCCGGCATATTAAAGCAGTCTGCGTCAGACTTGTCGTCAACACTTGGATCTGTCAATTCCGATATTACTAAAACACTTGAAAAAGCTGATGCAAACATTGCCGCCTACAAACAACTTCTCGAAAACTTCAATGCAGCCGCAGAAAAATCTGCCCCCCTGATCACACGCGCAAAATCAACTGCTTCATCTTTAAAATCCGCCGCCTCGTCGGGTTCTTCGGCTCTAAGCGAATCTTCCCGCATCCTCTCTGAAACCCGTACTGCCGCAGGAAACTTTTCTTCATCCCTATCTTCATCTTTGACACAAGGAGAAATTTTGCTCGGTCAGGCGCACAATATCGCATCAGCAGGACTTACCGATCTTGAAACTGCCGCCCGCTCGGTAAACGGATCGATCGGAAACGCACTGGATTTTGCCAATTCCACTGCCGTCTTAAACGGAAATATTTTAAAAGAGTTAGGAGAGCTCGCCTCACTCATTCCCGGATCTGATTTGGATTCTGCCATCGCCGGACTGCAGGCTCAAAACACAAATAATCAGGAACTGATCCTCTCTTTAAGCGCCGGAAATGCAGGAATACAAAATGCCATCAACACAACCGCTTCTACCCGGGAACAGCTTTACACAATTACATCCGCAAACATCGGCAGTCTGCACGACCTCCGCGCTGTTTTGGACAAAAACGTTCTGCCGCAGCTAAACAAGACATTAGATGCTTTCTCTTCTTTGACAGGAGAAATGAACGGTCTTCTAACAACAGTTCCTTCCTCCGCCGATCAGATCGACAACCTGTTAGACCAAATGAGCGCCGGACTTTCAAATACTGTAACGGCTCTTGAAGGCACAAAAACCGCCCTGTCAAATGTTCAGGAACATCTCGGTACGATTCAAACAGACTTAAATGCCCTTTCCGGTTCTGACATCTACGAAACTCTTCTCTCATTAGAAGGAATCGACAAGCAATCGGTATCGGCATTTATGTCCTCACCTGTGAAAATAGAAACAAAGAGTTTTTATAAAATAGCTAATTACGGCTCGGCAATGACGCCTTTTTACACAAACCTTGCAATTTGGGTCGGCGGCATCGTCCTCATCGCGATTTTTAAATTAGAAGTAGATAAAGACAGCTCTATGCTTCGATATTCTTCTGCCTCTCTCTATTTCGGACGCTGGCTTTTGTATATCACGGTCGGAATGGTGCAAGGATTCATTGTCTGTATCGGAGATGTTTTTCTAAAAGGGATTGAATGCGCGCATCCAGCCGCTCTTATCTTTACCGGAGTGATCTGTTCGTTTGTGTATGTCAATATTATTTATGCACTGTCAATCTCATTTAAACACATCGGGAAAGCATTATGTGTTCTCCTCGTCATCCTTCAGATTCCCGGATCATCCGGCACATATCCTGTAGAAATGACACCCGCGTTTTTCCAAAACGTCCATCCGTTCCTACCCTTTACTTACGGTATTTCCGCAATGAGAGAATGTATTGCCGGAATGTACGGAAGCACTTATATACACAATCTGCTCATCCTGCTCCTTTTCGTTCCCGTTTCCTTACTGATCGGACTTGGGATCAGACCTCTGCTTTCAGGTCTGAACCGGCTTTTTGACATTAAACTTGCAGAAACCGATTTAATGCTTGGTGAAACACCCGACAGAAATATCAGACGCAGCGCACAGCTTTCTCTTTTACTAAAAGCTTCTTTATCACAAGAAGAACTTCAGATCCAAACTGCCGAGAAAGCACAGCGTTTTGAAAAAAATTATCACAAAATGATCCGTTTTGGATTTTTTGCGATTTTAACTATTCCGCTCATTTTCCTGATCCTTATGTTCAGCCTTGAATCTAAAATTGTATTCCTCATTCTTTGGATCTTATCTATTATTTTAATCGCCACATGGCTGATCACAGTGGAATACATACATAACGAACTTGCAGCTCAACAGGAACTGTCCGGTATGTCATTTGAAGAAATGTTGAAATTATTCAGAAAAATGGAGGAAAACTGACTATGAAAAATATCATACGCATTGCGCGAAACGACATCCACAATATCCGAAAAAACGTAATCGCGCTGATCGTTATTTTCGGCATTACTATCGTTCCCTCTCTCTATGCATGGTTTAATATTGCCGCAAGTTGGGATCCGTACAAAAATACCGGAAATTTAAAAGTAGCCGTCGCAAGTCTTGATAAAGGATATGACGGCGAACTGCTTCCGGTCCGGCTCAATCTCGGAAATGACATTATTTCTTCACTGCGTGAAAACACACAGCTTCACTGGATATTTACAGATGCCAAGGACGCTTCTAACGGTGTACGTTCCGGAAAATATTATGCTTCTGTTGTCATTTCTGAAACATTCAGCAAAGATATGATGAGTCTGTTTTCTTCTGAAACGACACATCCGACAATTACTTACTGCATCAACGAAAAGGAGAACGCCATCGCCCCAAAAGTAACAGAAAAAGGCGCAGATGCAATCCGTCAGGAAATTAACGAAACCTTCACAGAGACAATTTCCAAAACAGCTCTGGACGCATTTCGTTTTGTTGCTGACGTTTCCGCAGAAAAAGGGGATGCATCTCTTGCAGAAAATTTATCTGCTTCGCTTGCAGAAATCTCTGCCGATCTTGATTCTGCTTCCGGAACTGTACAGGCATTTTCTGATATGACAGACGCCGCTTCTTTGATGCTAGATACGACTTCTGTTATCTTTTCCCATACCGGAGACGGAACAAAGACAAGCCTTGGCGCCTTGACAGATGCAGGAAACGGGATTGCTTCTCTTTCTTCCGCTTTATCCGGCACAACTGACGCAGTCAGTCAGGCATTATCTGACGGAGAAACTTATTATTCATCCGTCTCTTCCACGATCCAAACCGCACTTGACGCCTACAGTACAGATGCGGATGCCGCTTTCACTTCCCTTAATGCAGTCTCAAACAGGATACAAACTGTCATCGACGGATATACATCTCTTGCGGACTCTTTAACTGCTATAAAAAACGCAAACCCAAACCTTAGTCTTGTGATCGATCCGATTCTGAAGCAGATTTCGACTGCCGTCGAGCATCAGACAAATTTAAAAGCCGAGCTTGATAATGCCGGAATAAAAATTACCGGCGCCGTTCAAAATGCGGATTCTTTAAAAACAGAAATCGACGGACTTATTAAAGAGAGCCTGACTTCCACTTCGGAAGTGAAAGACAGCTATGAAGCAACTGTTAAAAATCAACTGGAAAATTTGGCAGGCAGTCTAGGCAGCACCGGATCTTCTGTATCCGCTCTTTTAACACAATTAAATGAAGGCGCCTCTGACTTGACAGATATTACAAACAGCGCTTCCGATGACCTTGCCCTTATCCATACTTCGCTTTCAGATTCCTCAACTTTGCTAAGTAATGTATCTGAACAACTTTCATCCGCGTCTGAAGCGCTCTTAAACCCAAACCGTGACGGACTTTCCGTGTTGACCGACTTGTTGGCGCAAAAACCGGAAGCAATCGCCGCCTTTCTTGCGTCTCCGGTCAGTCTTTCCGAGCATCCGGTCTACCCGATCGAAAATTACGGATCGGCAATGGCTCCTTTTTATTCTACACTCGCCATGTGGGTTGGCGGCGTTGTGCTTGCCGCCATGCTGAAAGTCAATGTTTCAGGAAAAGCTTTGACAGGAGTTTTTAATCCGAAACCTCATGAAACATATATCGGAAGAAGTCTACTTTTTATAGCGATCGGCCTTTTGCAAAGCAGCCTCATCTGTCTGGGCGATTTGTTTTATTTAAACATCCAGTGTCAACATCCGGTTTACTTCCTTTTCGCCGGATGGTTTACAAGCATCGTGTATGTAAGTATCATTTATGCGCTCACCGTTTCATTCGGCGATATCGGAAAAGCCGTCTGCGTCGTCTTACTTGTTATGCAGGTAGCCGGAAGCGGCGGAACATTCCCTATTGAGGTAGCGCCTGACTTTTTCCAAAAAGTCTATCCCCTTCTGCCGTTTACGCACAGCATGAATGCCATGAGAGAATGTATTGCCGGCTTTTACAGCACAGTTTATTGGAAAGAACTCGGAACATTAGCTCTTTTTCTCATCCCCGCACTATTGCTCGGTCTGCTCCTTCGGAAACCTGTCATACGTCTGAATGATGCATTTACGGAGAAGCTCGAAAGCACAAAACTTATCTGAATGCAAAAATTTCCGCATGGATCTTCTCCACGCGGAAATTTTTATTTTTTCTCTTTATTCTTTAAAAAGTTTTACCCGACGGCTGTTCTTCACAATTTCGTAAGCTTGTAACCTGTCGTGCTCACGACTGCCGCCGTATTCCCGAGTTCATCCTTGATACGAATCTCATAATACGCCGTTGTCCTGCCGTCTTTTAAACAGACTGCTTCTGCAATCAACATATTCCCTTTTGCCGCTCCAAGATAAGCAATCTGTGAGTTCAATGATACCATTGTATCGCCCTGCCAGTTTGAAGCAACTGCAAACGCAAAATCGGCAAGTGTAAAATAAACGCCTCCCATTACTGCCCCAAGCGCATTCTTATGTTTTGCCTCTAATGTCAGACTGCATCTCGCATAGCGGTCGTCTATCTCGTCTATCACCGCCCCGGTCTCTGCCGCAAACCGATCTTTCTCAAAAAAACGGACGATTTCTTCTGATGGTTTCATTGTTCCTTTGCTTCCTTCTTACCACTCAAATTTTTTCTCGAAGTATGCTTTCAAATCTTCGATCTTCACTCTCTCCTGCTCCATCGTATCACGATCACGCACTGTAACAGCTCCGTCTTCTTCCGAATCAAAGTCATATGTTACACAGAACGGAGTACCGATCTCATCCTGACGGCGATATCTCTTTCCGATATTTCCACGATCGTCAAACTCGCAGTTATAATATTTGCTCAACTGTGCAAATACTTTCTCCGCGCCTTCATTCAATTTCTTAGACAGCGGAAGAACGCCGATCTTAACCGGAGCAAGCGCCGGATGGAAATGAAGAACGGTACGCATATCCGGTTTCTCTTCTGTTCCGATATTCTCTTCGTCATATGCACTGCAAAGGAACGCCAATACCATACGGTCTGCGCCAAGTGACGGCTCAATTACATACGGAATGTACTTTTCTTTCGCTTCATCGTCAAAATAAGTAAGATCCTGTCCCGATACATTCTGATGCTGTGTCAGGTCATAGTCTGTACGGTCTGCGATTCCCCAAAGTTCTCCCCATCCAAACGGGAACAAGAACTCTACGTCTGTCGTCGCTTTACTGTAGAAAGACAACTCTTCCGCATCATGGTCACGGTAACGTACTTCGTCTTCTTTCAGTCCGAGTTCAGACAGCCAGTTCAGACAGAAGTTTTTCCAATAATCAAACCATTCCAAATCTGTATCCGGTTTGCAGAAGAACTCAAGCTCCATCTGCTCAAACTCTCTCGTACGGAATGTAAAGTTACCCGGTGTGATCTCGTTTCTGAAAGATTTTCCGATCTGAGCGATACCAAACGGAAGTTTCTTTCTTGATGTACGCTGTACGTTTTTAAAGTTTACGAAAATTCCCTGCGCCGTCTCCGGTCTGAGATAAACCGTATTCTTCGCATCTTCTGTAACTCCCTGGAATGTTTTGAACATCAGGTTGAACTGACGGATATCTGTAAAATTATGTTTTCCGCATGTCGGACACGGAATCTGATGCTCTTCGATAAATGCCGTCATCTCTTCCTGAGACCATCCGTCCACAGAACCTTCCAGTTCAATTCCTTTTTCTTCGCAGAAATCTTCGATCAATTTATCCGCGCGGAAACGCTCATGACATTCTTTACAATCCATAAGCGGATCGCTGAAACCTCCGAGATGACCGGAAGCCACCCAAGTCTGCGGGTTCATAAGGATCGCGCAGTCGACACCGACATTGTATGGGTTCTCCTGTACAAACTTCTTCCACCATGCTTTTTTTACATTGTTTTTCAGTTCTACACCGAGATTGCCGTAATCCCATGTATTCGCCAGACCGCCGTAAATCTCTGATCCCGGATATACGAATCCTCTTGATTTTGCAAGCGCCACGATTTTATCCATTGTCTTTTCAACCATTTTTATGCTCCTCACATTTTTTATTGTAACAGTTCAGCCATACAGATGTACGGGAAGCAGAAAACATGCCTGCATGTTTTTGCAAGCGGACATCTGTATGTGCTTAACGCCTTTTTATGAGTAAAACAGTAGCGGCAGCTACAGTAAGCACGCAGTGCGGTTTTACGAATGGCGCAGGCTGAACTATTACTTTTTATTCTCGATGGTATTCATTATAACTTGTGCGACCTTATTTTTCAAGCATCATCGCGCAGACAATCTCCATTGCTCTCTATCACATTTTTATACCAATAAAACGATTTTTTCGGAATCCGTTTTCCCGTTCCTTTTCCGAAGTCGTCCAGGTCCACATAAACCATCCCATATCTTTTCGACATCTCTCCGGTCGTTGCACTGACCAGATCGATCCACCCCCATGCAGTATACCCGATCAGATCTACACCGTCCTTTTCCACTGCATCCATCATTGCTTTCACATGGGAAGAAAGATATTCTATTCTATAATCATCATCAACAAACCCGTTCTCATCCGGCGTATCTTTCGCTCCAAGTCCGTTTTCCACAATAAACAATGGTTTTTGATATCTGTCGTACAGCGTGTTTAACGTAATCCTCAGTCCGAGAGGATCGATCGGCCATCCCCACTGACTGTTGGTAAGATGCGGGTTTTTCGCAGAAGCAAACACGTTTCCCCCTGCGGCTTCGCCTTTTCCGTCCGCTCTCACACAGCGGCTGTTATAATACGAAAGCGAAACAAAATCAACCGTATTCTCTTTTAAGATTTCAAGATCATTCTCCTTCATCTTCAGCCGAATATTTTCCCGTTCAAATAATTTTTCAGCATAAGAAGGATAATTTCCCCTGACTTGTATGTCTGTAAAAAAGTAATTTTCTCTGTTCTTTTCCACGCTTGCCCATACGTCTTTCGGATCACAGCTATACGGATAGACGTCTCCCGCCGCAAGCATACATCCGACCTGTGAGCCCGGGCATATCTCATGCGCCATTTTCACAGCCAGTGCAGAAGCAACAAGTTCATGATGAGCTGCCTGATATTTTACTTCCATTGGATTCTCATCTTCTTCCAGACGAATACCTGCTCCCATAAACGGCAGATGCATCAGCATATTAATTTCATTAAATGTAATCCAATACCGGACTTTTTTCCCGAAACGGTGAAACAAAGCTTCACAGTAACGAAGATAACAATCGATCACTTCGCGGCTTTTCCATGAACCATACTTCTCTATAAGAGCCAGCGGAATATCAAAATGACAGATTGTTATGATCGGTTCAATTCCATACTTATTCAGCTCATCGATCACATTCTCATAATGATTCAATCCATTCTCATTCGGCTGTGATTCCTCTCCGGTCGGAAAAATCCTCGACCATGAAATTGAGAAACGGTAACATTTACATCCCAGTTCTTTTAAAAGCGCAATGTCTTCTTTATAATTTTCAAAACCGTTGACCGCTTTTCTTCCCGGAAAATAAGATTCCTTCGGAAGTTTCCTATAATCGAACGTTCCATCCATGACAGCCTGACGATTCTCTCCGTGAGGGATCACATCAACGAGTGCAGTCCCTCTTCCATCTTTATCCCAGCTTCCTTCAAACTGATTTGCCGCTGTTGCTCCGCCCCACAAAAACTGTTCTTTCATACGCAACAATCCTTTCCTATCGAGTAACTGTCATCAAGATCGATTGCGGATCTATATGACATTCACTTGTAATTGAAATATCTGAAAATTCATCTGTATTTGTAATAAGAACCGGAGTGACAAGAGAGTACCCTTCCTTACAAATCAGTTCCATATCAAATTCTAAAAGCTTCTGTCCTTTCGTTACGCGATCTCCTTCTTTGGCGAATGGACGGAATCCCTTTCCTTCCAACTGTACCGTATCCATTCCGACATGGATCAGCAATTCCACTCCGTCGTCCGTTGTCATCCCGATTGCATGACCTGTCGGAAAAAACACAGAGATTGTTCCGTCTGCCGGTGCATACAAAACTCCTTCTTTCGGGTCAACTGCCGCTCCAAGTCCAAGCGCTCCCGATGAAAAAGCTTCGTCCTGAACATCTGAAAGCGCTATAACTTCTCCCTTCAACGGACTGCTTATTTTCTCTGTTTTCCTTTCTTTCCTGTCAATCTTATCCGATTCATTCTTATCAAACTTCTCAATCTTACCGATCTTATCTTCTTTCTCTCTATTCTTTTTCATATCAATTTCGCCCGTTTTTCCGGTCTTCTCATCGTGGTAAAAGATCATCGTGAGAACAAAACCGACAACCATGGATATTGCAATTCCGATAAATGCTACGATAATATTTCCGTTTGTTCCGTCAGGATTGATCATATTCGGAAGTTCAAAAATTCCCATGCCACCGAGAATGAATTTACGGAAATTAAAATGTCCGTAAAATGCTCCGCCGATTCCTCCTGCAATACAGCTTATGATAAACGGTTTTTTTAGCGGAAGAAGCATACCGTAGATCGCCGGTTCTGTTACACCGAAAATACCGGAAATAAAATTCGGAATCGCCATCTCTTTTATCTTTTTATCTTTTGTTTTGAAAAACATCGCAAGCACTACTGCCGATGTAGCGAATGTACAGGCGAAAAACGGCATCATAACATTGTCGTATCCCAACGTCTGCACATTATTAATATAAACCAGAATAAATCCCCAGTGCATTCCGAAGATTACCAAAATCTGCCATGTAAATCCTACGACCGCGCCTGCAAGAAGCGGACTAAATTCCCTGATCATAAGCGTAAATTCAGAGATCAGCGTAGATCCAAAGGTTGCGACCGGTCCGAGGAAGATCATTGCAACCGGAAGAGTTACAAGTAAAGTCAGCATCGGCACAAAGAAAAACTTTACAAGATCCGGCACAAACCGATTAAATAATTTTTCACACTTCGACGCAAACCATACAGTCAGTATGACCGGGATCACCGTTCCCGTATAATCTACCGAAATGACCGGAATTCCGAAAAAGTCTATATATACCGGAGATTGGAACAGCGTTCCTTCCAAAACGGTCGTTACAGCCTCTGCTCCTGCCGACAATGCAGATAACTGGATACCCGGATAGCACATTGCCGCTCCGATTGCAAGACCGAGCATCGGTTTTAACTGAAATTTCTTAGCTGCTGTATATCCAAGGAACAGCGGCAAAAAGGTAAACAACGCATCGCCTGCCGCATTGATAATCATATATCCTCCGCAATCGGCAGAATACAATCCAAGTGTAACGAATAATGTGTTCAGACCTTTCAGCATTCCGCAGGCAGCCATGATCCCTAAAATAGGCTGAAAAATACCGGACACTACATCGATGGCACGATCCAGGAGCTTCCCTGATTTCTTTGTTTCCGCAGACGCTTTATTCTCGTTCAAATCGAGCAGCGCCATCACATCTTCAAATACTTCCGGCACATGATTTCCGATCACAACCTGATACTGACCGCCGCTTTTCATTACAGTCACAACCCCGTCCATCTTTTTCAGAACATCGTCTTTTGCGATACTTTCATCCTTTAACGTAAATCGAAGTCTTGTGATACAGTGAACAAGTCCTGTTACGTTTTCTTTTCCGCCGACATTTTTTACGATATCTTTTGCCAGCGTCTCATACTTTCCCATTTCTTTTCCTCCTATAACTGTTTTTTGATAGTTAGAAAATAACATATGTCTTTCTTTCATACAATTCGCACAAGCCGGATTGTTTCAGCGTTTCAAAAATCATGAAAAAGAACCGTTGCTTTTTGAAACAGCGGTCCAAATTTACTCATTTTTCTCTTTTGTATGATACGTTTCATCCCAAAGCAGACTTAAATGATTCAACATTTCCATAGAGGATCTTGCATGTTCTTCATATCGCTTTGACAACAGAAGCGCGAAAAAAATATCAAGAATATAAGTCGCTCCCGAAAAAGAAGTAATCACATCCAGGCTTAGCAGCGCGTCCCTGTTCGGAATCTCCACAATCTCATGACACCATTTCTTAAGTTCTGTATGATAAGGACCTGCAATTCCGACCACATAAGTTTCTGTCGCCTCCCTTAAATATTTTGCCATACAGATCACCGTATGATTTGATCCTGTCAGACTGATCAAAAAAGCAATGTTTTTCTTGTGCTTACGCGCCGCCAGATAGTGAGAATTAATACTTTCGTATGCCGAGCATTCCAACCCGAGCGTACTGATTTTAAACGCCGCCGACTGTGCAAGTATATAACTGATCCCTGTTCCGTAAATATCGATGCACTCTGCTTTTTGCAATACTTGACTGATCCGTTTCATACTGTTTTTATCTAAAGAAAGTCTTGTATTCGTCACCGCTTTATCATAGAGCGCCGGAAGTGTTTTTACGATATCGTCATATGTACTTTCGGCAGTCACCGGCTCGTTTGCAAGCGGTTGATCGATCCGCTTTTTTTGATTGATCTCGGCAGTAAGAGTAATTTTCAAATCTTGAAAACCATTTAACCCAAGCTTTTGACTCAGCCTCACGACTGTTGCCTTACTCGTGTAAGACGCTTTCGCCAGTTCTCCTGCCGACAGTTCCGAAATCTGATCTAAATGACTTAAAATATACTCCGCTACATCTTTTTCATGAGCCGTAAAATTTTTATGTTCCTGCAATTTTTCTAACAGCATTATTGTGCATAGCTCCCTTCACCTCAAATTCATACAAGTAAACGTCCTCCAATGTCGGAGCGGCTTCCCTGATCTCATCATACCCTTCCGGACGCTTCTGTGTCACTACGCGAACGATAATCTGTCCGTCTTTTCGGAACAGATTACTTATTTCAAACTTTTCTTTCACTTCTTCCAGCTCCTGCTGCCCTACACTCATTTCAAACACTTTTCCCTGAATCTTTGCCTGTAATTGTTCGGGACTTGCCTTATCGATCAGCCGTCCGTTTTTCATCAGAAGAATTTCTTTGGAAATGAATTCGATATCTGATACAACATGAGTTGCGATCAAAACGATCCGATCCTGACTCAAATCCGAAATAAGATTACGGATGCGGATACGTTCTTTCGGGTCTAATCCCGCCGTCGGCTCATCGAGGATCAATATCTTCGGATCGTTTAAAAGCGCCTGCAAAAGAAGCACTCTCTGTTTCATTCCTCCTGACAGTTCCTTGATCTTTTTACGTTTCACCTTGTCAAGATTTAACAAAGGAAATAAAAGCTCCATCCGAGCGCGGATTTCCTTTTTCTTCATTCCTTTCAGCGTTCCCATATAAGCGAGAAATTCAGTCACTGTAAACGTTTCGTACAACTGTTGCTGCTGTGGCATATATCCGAGCGATTTTCTGTAAGCCGCGCCCCATTTCAAAATATCTTTTCCGCCGCACAATATTCTCCCCGAATCCCGAAGGAGGTTATCTGTCAATATATTCATCAGCGTGCTCTTCCCTGCCCCGTTTGGTCCGAGTATGCCATAAATTCCGTTTTCAAACGTCGCGTCAAAATTTTGCAGGGCTTTTTTCTTCCCATAGCTTTTACATAATTCCCGAATCTTAATTTCCATCCCTGCTACCTCCTGTTCTCATAAGCACGATATAAAACATATCCTGCCGCAAATGAAAGCGCTCCCCAAAAGATCACGATTTCCGAAATAAGTACAAGCCAGTTTCCTTGTAAAATCTGATGCCCGTCCAAAAGACTGTTCAGACTAAGATAATGTACGATCGGAACTCCGCCCCATTCAATGAGCAGCGGACCGCCGAACAAAAGAAGCGAAAGTATCATCGTCATCGTAGAGTCTTTCAAAACGACGGACAATGCCATCGTACTAAATACAATGACAAACAATGTCACAAGCTGCATAATCATCAGCATCAAAACGTATCCGAAGATCGAACAATTTATAACCGACTGTCCCGCAAACATCATCGAACGCACCTTTGCGCCCCAACATTCCAGCGGATACTCCCCGACAACTTTTAATATCGCCGGAATCTTGACTAAAACAAAGATCACCGCTGTAATTCCGAATGACACGCCAAGCTTTTTTAAAAATAATTCTTTCCGCCCCCGCTTCGTACTGCGAAGCAGGTTCATTACTTTCAGATCATATTCCGTTCCGAGAACGCCGGATGCGCTGTACACCGCAGCGATCACACATAAAAGAATCCCGATCAGACGTTCCTTCACCGCCTTATCTCCGAACAAAAGCTGATAGCCTTTTTCATAAACCAACTCCTGTTCATTGACTCCCTTTCCCTGATTATTTGACATAATGTACATCACCTGACTGTACGCCTCGGAAAATCCTTCATGAGCATACTTGTTTTCTTCCTGCTTCTGAACAATCTCAACGGCAGTCAGATCTGAATTTTCCGGAGTCATAGAATAGATCTCTTCAAATCGTTTGCGCTCCTCATTGAAGTATTCCACTTTTTCTTCTGTCATCTTTCCCTGCTGATCGGTCATATAAAACTTATAGTATTCTTCCTTGATATCCCTGTATGTCGGAATAGAATTCCCGACAAGAACGGCGCCGTACATGACCGCGATACATACCCATATCGCACGGTTTGAGAAAAGACATTTCACACTTTCGTAAAAATATAATTTATCCGAAATAAAACCGATCCGACTGCTGTTTTTTCTCTCCCTTCTCCATCTTCTCTTTGTTTTGGCACATCGGAAAAACCTCCGCACATTTCCCAAAACAAAAAGAACAAGTACTACCGGAAGAACAATCCGAAATACAGTCATCGCATTGACCGGATTGTCAAAAAAGTCTAAATTATGGTATTTAGAAAACAGCGGATACACTTTCATATATTCCGCCAGATTAACGTATTTGAACACGTCCGCATAAGACACCGACGGAAGAAATGCAGACAGCATATACTCTGCAATTCCGACCGCTCCGATTCCGATCATTGCGCCGGACGGTGTCTCTGATTTTTGAGCAATCCATATCATTCCTAATATGATCACATAGCAGACTGCCATCTTGACGATCAGATATAAAAATAAAAACATTCCTACGGACATCATATACGGACTTTCGTACATCGTAGTTACCGACTGGATCGGACGAGAGAGGTCACCAAAGCCATATTTCTGCCACGCATAAAGATAATCGACTCCGTAAAACAGAAGAACGAGCAGCGCCGTCACACATGCCGCCACTGTCAGCTTTGCCCCGATCACAGAGCCTCTCCCTCGATAACAGGATCTCAGCAAAGGATATAGTTTATTTTTCTTTTCATCCAACACAAGAAAATACACTGTCACCGCAAGCATAAAAACGATGCAAAGATCTGTAAATTCTGCTTCTGTGGCAAAGATCACTCCGTCCGATACATCACTCTTTAGTTTCAGTCCTTTCAGTTTCTCATACGCATCCGGGGTAATCTGTGCATTTCGATAAGCAAACGTTCCTTCATTCGAGAAAATAGCGCTGGACATACTCGCGCTTTTTTCCTTGATCTCCTCAAGATATTTGTCGTATCGGTTGACCTGTCTGTACTCCTGAAAGATTTTGTTGTACAACATCTCTTCTGCATATTCATTCCCCGTATAAACAGGAACTTTCTTTTCCGGAAGCTTCTCGATCCACTCTTTACGCTTTTCTTCCGGCTGTGCCTTCAAATCTGCGTAAATCTGTTTCACCGCTCCTGCATCGTACATCTCCATCTTCATTTTTTCAGACAGCGTCCAAATATTAAAAAGAAAAAACACCGAGCACAAAAACCAAAAATAGCGGAATGCACGAAACTTTTTCCATTCATACATTACAGATTTCATCCGATCCCTCCCCTCCGGCAAGGTTTTTTTGTTTCTCTTACTCTTCAGTTACAATATTCCCCGCCGAAGAAACTCTCGGCGTATAAATCACTTTCATTTCACCTGTTTTCCCAAACAGATCTTCTTTCTCAATATAGGCGTCGTACATGAGAAGATCTCCTTCAATTTCTTTTTCGCCGATATATTTTTCCTGATATGTAAAATAAACTCCGTCTTTCGTTATATCGTTAATTCCACTAAGCCACGCCTGATCTGTCGGAAGTCGGTCTGACAGCTTCAGATTACTGATTCCTTCCTCATTTTTTACATATAATTCATTTTCCGGAAATGCCCGAAACAAAATTCCTTCTTCACTTACACCTTCTACAGTGACTTTTTCAGCGCCAACTTCTTCCGCCTGAACAATTTTTTCATTTTCCTTTGAATCAATATGATAGCAATAGAGAGACTTTCCTTCATCACCGATATAATAGAAACCCTTCCCATCCTGCGTCACTTCAACACGCTGATAATCAACGGTATTCAACGAGATTTCAGTCAATGTTCCGCTCTCATAATCAAATAAGTTATATTGTACTCCGTCATCTTTCACTACAGCACACACTTGATACTCTTTCATTCCTCCAAGCATAAGAATATGGCTTACATCTTCCAGCTTTACAATTTCCGTCTGCTCCAACGTGTCAAGATTCAGACGATTCAACGAACAATTAGATCCCATTGCCTGTCCGCTTTGCGCCTGTCCGTCTTCCTGTTCCGCCAGGATTTTATTTTGTAATTCACAGTAGGTATAGTACATATTCTCATTTAAAATCACTGCCGATTCTAACATATCTCCCGAAGAAAACGTACCGACTGTTTTCGGGTTACTCCCATCCATATGTGAAGCGATCAACTTACCTTCTCGATTATCTACACTCTCGATCCGATATAGTTTCTCTTTATACGGAAACATATACGAAGAAGAACAAACTGCATTGCATGTCGTCTTTTCATCTTCATATACTGATAAATGGCGGCAGTTCGGCTTTCCGCATACCGGTACACTTGTCTGTGTCTCATAATCCGTAAAATACATTAATCCGGCATGTACCGAAAAGCTCCCCTTCTCCGTTTTCGTCAAAATACCGTCTACTTCCATGTAATCAGATTGAAGCTGATTCTCGGAAGATGGTTTTTCCGTCTTATCCTCTGATGAACAAGCCGACAACCCTGACGATAAAAGACAAATACTCAAGACTGTTCCTGCTAATAGTTTCTTTTTCATATCCGTTCTCCTCTGCTCACACGCTTAACGCTTAACAGTTAATTCTCATATTCTCATTCTTGTGCCCCGATCACATTTCCATCCTCATCCAACGGATAACCTCGGCTTGTCAGCCTCGGTTCGATAAGTACTTTTACATTGTTCTCATCGCTTAGCAAATCTTCCCAACTGATGTATCCATACCAGTTAATCTGATCCATATCTAAATACTGCGTATACTCAAATCCCAGTCCTTCCTCGTTTTTAAACATCATTCCGTTTAAAACAAAGTCTTCTTTTAATAATTCTTCTGACAGCGAAAGTTGTCTCAGCTTTCCGCTGTCTGCTTCCTTCAAAAACAATCTTTGATCTTCTCCGTACCATATCTTAAACAAAATTCCTTCTTCACGGACATCCCACAGACTAAGAGAAAATACATCTTTTCCATATGCAGCTTTCGCTTCCTCTTTGCTTACGAAAACCTCATTTTCTCCTGTTTCAAAATGATACCTATACACAGCTGACGGATAATCGATCCCACTATTATAATAAAATCCCGTTTCATCTGCCCCTATAATCCTTCCGGGGATATCGTACAGAGAAATTTCTTTCGATACTTCTTTCTTGTAATCAAACTGATAACAGGTAACCCCATCCTCCCCTTTTACTGAATAAATCTGATAATCTTTCGTTCCTCCCAGAAATTGAATAGAAAAAGTGCCTCGTTCTCTGCAAATCTCTCTTGACTTCATTGTATCTAAATCCAACACACACATTACCGTTTCCAACTCCGGTTCTGCCGTCTCTTCCTCTCTTAACGCCACATCTTTCAGATAAAACATCTGATCTTTCACTACAACACCTTCGTGAAAACTTTCTTCTGCCTTAATAAACATTCCTTTTGATTTCCAGTTGCTTCCGTCCAAATCAGATACAACCAATTCACTTCCGCCATCAGAAAGAGAACGGAATCCGTATAGTTTTCCTTTATAAGGAAATAAATTCCAAATATCAGTATTTGCCGCATTGCACTTCGTATTACGATCCTCCACCCACGATATATGACGACAATCCGGCTTGTTGCAGATCGGTACTGCATTCATTGCTTCAAAATCCACATAATACAATAATCCGTTTATAACGCCAAAATATCCTTTCTCTACTGTCGTGCCTACTCCTATTTCCATATAATCCGATTGAAACTGATCAGATGCGGTAGTTTTCTTTTCTTTCCCACATCCGATCATACCAACACATAAAATCAGTACGAATACAAATGATATAAAACGTCTTCTTTTCATAATGGTATTCCCCCCTGATTACTATTTTGGGTCCTTGTTTAGGATGCTTGCAATACACCAATACAATGCCATGAGTGATACATTAATAAAAAGCGCCACTTCTTCGGATATAACATCCATGCGATCTAAAGCAAAAATTATCGTAGCTAAAACAACACAGAAAAATAGAATTATTCCTAATAAATGCTTCTTCATGACTTTGTTCTCTCCTTCCTTTTCATCCAATGGATAACCTAAATCTGTCAACTTGGGTTCAATAAATACTTTTATATTATTCTCCGATCACATTTCCCTCCTCATCAAGTGGTTTTCCCCCACCCGTAAATTTTGTTTCAACGAGTGTCTTTATATTATTCTTTCCTGCTAGTAAATCTTCCCAGCTAATATATCCATACCGTTCGATACTATCTGAATCTAAAGATTGCAAATAAGAAAAACCAATTCCGTCTTCCGTTCCAAACATACAACTATTCAAAACACAATTTTCTCTCGATAAGTTTTCTGCCAGAGAAAGTTTTCTTATTTCCCCGCTATCATTTTCTTTTAAAAACAATTCACTTCCTATTCCGCCCCATGGATATACACAAAATAGAAGTCCTTCTTCCCTTATATCCCACGGTATCGCATATATATAATCACTTCCAAATACAGTTTTTATTTCCTCTTCACTCGCATAAATTTCACTTGTATCCGTTTCAGTATCGTATCGATATAAAGTCGTCTGAGCATCGTTTCCGCTGTTGTAATAGAATCCTGTTTCCTCCGTCCCGATCATAATTCCCGGACTGCCTTCTATAGCAATTTCTTTTGATATTTCCTGATCGTAGTCAAACTGATAACAGGTAACTCCGTTCTCTCCTTTCACCGAATACATCTGATAATCTTTCGTTCCTCCTAAAAATTGAATGGAAAAAACACCATGTTCTCTGCGAAGCTCTTTTGATTCCATCGTATCAAGATTCAATACGCACATTACTATATCTCTTTCCATCTCTGCTTCCTGATCCGTAGGTTTTATCACTACATCCTTCAGAAAAAACATCTGATTTTTCACTACAACCCCTCCGCGAAAACTTTCTTCGGCTGTAATAAACATCCCCTTTGATTTCCAGTCGCCCCCATCTAAATCAGATACGACCAATTCACTGCCGCCATCAGAAAGAGAGCGGATTCCATATAGTTTCCCTTCATGTGGAAACGCTGTACTAATATCTATATTTGCCGCATCGCATTTTGTATTACGATCTTCTTTCCATGATATATGACGACAATTCGGCTTATTACAAATCGGTATTCCCTCCATCGTTTCAAAATCGATATAATACAGAAGCCCGTTTAGGACTCTAAAATATCCTTCCTCTACTGTTGTACCAAACCCAACTTCCATATAATCTGATTGAAACTTATCAGATACAGGAGTTTTCTTTTCCTTTCCACATCCGATCATTCCAAGACATAAAATCAATACAAATACAAACGATATAAAACGTCTTTTTTTCATAATGGTATTCCCCCTTGATTACTAAAAATCAATCATATACAGTAAGGCTGTTTTATAGTCTTTTTCACCTTAAGTCTTTTAACCAGATCTCTCTGTTAATTATAAATCAAAGCTATGCATTTTACTATAAAACAGCCTGAATATTTAATTTTTAATTATTTTTTATACCCAACTATATATTAAGAGCTGCGCCTAAAATATCTGTGCCTAAAAATTTTTAAATTTAATTTATGGATATGCTACTAAATATGCTTTGACACCACCATTTTCATGCAAACTTTCTGCCTTTCCAATATCCCATCCATCAGGAGCATAAACGCTCGCCGTACCGCCCCCTGAAACCGCCATCATTGGAATCAGTTGATTTGCACTTCCTCCAGTAATATAGCGGTGTGCATAAATAGTTGTTTTAGGATAACTTCCTGTTGTTGTAGCATACGCTCTTCTTACTGTTACTTCCAAAGTAATCGGAAGTTCTAAAAGCGTTCCTTCAGCACTTCCCGCATACACACTTGTTCCGCTCACTAGCACCAACCCGCATGTCAGCAATGCCGCAATTCGTTTCATTCTCTTAGTCATGTTCTTGTCCTCCTTTTTAATCTTTTTCTTTTTGTTCATTTATGATCATTTTCGGTCGTACGCCCCGAAAATAATTTCAAATCCACTTATCGAACCGTGTTATACCACTGATCCAACTGATTATTTACTTCTTCTGTTATCGCGTTAATTCCTGCCGCTTCCATTTCCTGCATCATTTTTTCATAATCTTCCTGCGGATTTTCTGACAGACCTCGGAACAATTCTGAATAGCTGTAATATATTTGTGAAAGCTGATCTATCTGTTCTTTGTAAACTCTTCCATCGAATTGAAATCCTGCGATTGAAGATTCTTTCACTGCATTTTTCTCCTTGCTCCACTGATCGTTCCCAAACATCCATTGAAGCATCGCCGGTATTTCTTCCATCTCTTCTGTTCCATATTTCAAAAGATTACTGATCTCTTCATCTGTAACTGTCCTTTTCAAAAGGTCGATTGCTTTCTCTGTGTTTCCACCTTTTAACACACTGTTCATTCCGCCTGTTCTATGCGGGGGATAATGCTCTCCTATCTTTACATACTTTAAGGAGAGTGGTTTTTTATTATTTTCCTCGCAGATTGTATCAAAATATTCTTGAAGTAACTCTGGATCATCTGCATACATAAGCATCACGAAGAAATTACCATTTGCCAACGTATTTGCCGATCCCTCCTTCAGCAATCCATTTTTATGAAATTCGTTAAGAAGCAACACGGATTCTTTCACCTGTTCATTATTCAGTAAATTCTCTGCAATCGGTTTTTCCATACCTTCTTTTACCCTGATTGTATCTAAAATCTCTGTATATTCAGGAGCATAAATCATATATTCATAAGAATGTAGCGGCACGAACGCTTTGTTATCTTTTTCTTTTTCCGACAGTTCCGTCAAAATCGGATACAATGTCTGCAAATCTCCTGTAACCTGCGATATGTCTACATTATATTTATCCAAATATTGTTGATTAAACACATAATACAAACCGTTTCCCTCATAACTATATGATGGAATCCCATAGATTTCGCCGTTAATTTCCATATGCTCCCATATTTTTTCCGAATACGCATCATAAAATTTTTCATCTTCTCTGATTTTTTCTAAATTTTGCAAATATCCGTTTTTATAGAATGAATAATACTGATTACTGTCATCTCCTACGACGCGCAAATTGCTGTAAATAATATCAGCAGAATTGTTCTCTAAATATTCTGCAACATCTTCCTCATATGTTTCCATTGGAAAGCATACGAATCGTACTTTATATTCACATCCACGTTTTTTCAACAACGCATTCAACGCCTCTTCCATCTCACTTTGTACTCCCTCAATAGAAGACTCTGTAATCCACACAATTTCCTCAACTTTCTTTTCTTCTTGTGGCAATTCCTCTTTTTTATCCTTTTTCATATACAACATATCGAATAACACCATCGCCGCAACTACAATAATACTTATAACTGCTATTATAATTCTTCTCTTTTTCATTCCTTTGTCCTCACCATACTAATAAACCAAAGCAAAATCATTGCGAAACAAGAATATCCAATCCCACACATAACAGCCTCACTTTTTACAAAAATGTCAAGCACTATCGCTAAACTGACACCGCCTAATATCCAAAAACATCTTTTTAACTCATTTAATTTCCCGTCGATTTTATACTTCCACAATGCAGCCAAAAGCAAAATTATCAACATACTTCCCATAAACACTGCCTGACTAAAAAGATCAATCGAACGAACTACCTGTTTTTTTACATAGATTCCACTTAAAAATAACAGTAACGAATAACAGAAACATCTTATTTTCGTTTTCGCATGTATCCCTTGCCATCCGATTCTTAATAGCGAAAATGTAATTAGAAATACGACTGTAAACAACATCTCCTTTAACAATATGCCACTCAATAATACTCCGCCTGTTGTCATGATTAAAACTTCTAAATGTTTCACCCCATATAAATAATAAGAATACTCCTCTTGTGCAATCAGATCATTTTTTACAAACTGATCGACGATTGCTTCAAACCGATCTTCTCTTTTGTTTTTCATCTTTCAATTTCACTGCATCTTTCGGAATTTCTTCTTGGTAAAAAAACCAAAAACATTCGGCTGTCATAATAAACTTTGTAACAATACCGGAACTAATAATCAAAAAATTCATCCATCTTTTATGAATCGCTTTCCAAACCATCTTTCCTATCTTCTTTCTCTTGTTTGAATCGATTTTTATATTTCTGATTATATACTATTTTTCATTAAGTTTTTTTAACATGTAACAAAATACATGGTTTATCGTAACAACTTGCACTTTATCACGATATTCCAACATATATTTCTTTCATTTTGATCTTGTCATCAGAAAATAGATTGAAAAACAACCCTTCTAAATTTTATAAAAATTTACCACAATCCAAAAAAATACAGCAAATACCCTCTTAGGATACTGCTGTATTTCTCGTATATACTATTTTTCAATTTTTTCCCATAAATTTATATTCAATGTAAAACTTTCTTTTTCTGACTCCCACCAGACGTCTCCATTGTATTTTTCTACAATTTGTTTTACGCTAGACAGACCAAAGCCATGATTACGCTTATCAGATTTTCTCGTGTGAAGATCCATTACTGTTTCACTGCATGAATTTTTACAACAAATGACAATTCCATGATTTTCGTATACTGCAAACAAGTCGATCCATTTTTCTTTTTTGCAAGACTCGCATGCTTCGATTGCATTATCCAATATATTTCCGAACAACACTCCTAAATCCGTTCCTGTAATTCCCAGTATCTCCGGCAATTTTACATCTAACTTTGCTTCGATCTGCTTTGCTTCAATCTCTACATACTTCATATTCAAGATTCCGTTCACAACTGCGTTCGCAGTAAATAATTTCTGCTCTGCCTTTTCTAATTGATTCAAGATACTGCAAACTTCCCGCTTTCCCTCTTCAATTTCTCCTTTTTCAAGATATCCGTATATTCCTGCGATCTGATTTTTCATATCATGCCGAATCTTTCGGATTTCCTGCTGATGCTGCTCGACCTGTTCGTAATGAAGCTTTTGATATTCATATTCTTTTAACTGATTTTTCATCTCCCCTTCTGCGATATGATATTGCTCCTGTTTTCGGAAAAGAATATAAGTGATAATATTGATCACGATGACGATAATTGTCACTATCCAACTAAAAATCAGATCAATCGAATTCCTCATAATCTGCGCCTCATGAAGATAAATAATCAAAACAGCGCTTAATATCGGAATAATCAAAAAGCTTTTCTGTACCTTTCTCTCCGGCGCATTTTTCTTGCGCCTGCTGAAAAAATATAGGACAAGCACGAGGATCAGTCGCAGTTCTGTAAGAAAGCGTTGGAAAAACTGCGTAATATCACTGTCCAATTTCGGCATTTCGGATGCCTCAATATGAAAAAAATATCCTATACTCAATGCAACAATTCCTTCAATCGTAATTATAAATGCAAAAAAAGAACTTCCTACAAATAATTTCCTCTTCCAATTTCCTTCAAAAAATCCAAGTACAACTACGATAAAAATAATTGTCACCACTAAATTAATATCCGAATTGGCAAAATAATCATTGATAAAAGATGCCATTACCGCCACTACAATTAATATTATGAAATCAATTCGCTTTCCTATCCGTCTCCTCGGTTTGAAAAAGCACAAAGCAAACAAATACATTACTAAAAAATCGATTGTACTCCATACATATTCCATCATCTATTCTCTTCCCCCTTTGCTCATCAGAATAAATTTTTGATATGCTTTGTTGAACTCCTGCTTATAAGTCCTTGTAATCGGCACTTTCAATCCCGAACGAAGGGTAACTGATTCACGCTCCACTTCCCTTAATTTTTCCAAATTAACAAGATATGAATTATGTACTCTCACAAACATAGATCCTTTTATATCTTCTTCAATCTGACTCAAACTTCCGTAAAACTCATAATCTCTTTTTTCTGTATGTACGATGATTTTTCTTCTGCGGCTTTCGATGCACTCAACCTCATCATAATAAAAAATCATATCTTTCAATTTGTTTGTAAAGCGGATATAATTTCTTTTTTCCCGGATGATCCGCAGAGCGCGCATAATCACATTGTGCGCAGTATCAGAATCGATCGGTTTCACCAGATACTGAAACGCCTGCACGTCGAATGCTTTCTGCATCATCTCACTATGATTTGTCATAAAAATGATCACTGCATTTCTATCCTCTGTTCGGATATGTTCTGCCAATTCCAGTCCGCTCAGCTTCTTCATCTCAACGTCAAGAATATACAGTGCATATGGCATATTTCCTTTCTCAAGCAATTCTTCGGCAGACACGAAGCATTCACATTTTCCTGCCATCCCTGTTATTTCTAAACACTTCTCTACATTTTTTTCAATCGAATTTTGTATAAATTCTTCATCTTCACATATCGCTATTCTCATTTGACCTTACGCTTTCTTCTCTTCCTTTATTATTTTCTTTCACGTTTTTGTCTCAGACTTCTGAAATCTAAGCACAATCCCTGTCCTGAAATACACCACATCAAATAAGAGTCTCTAATATTTCCAGTGATTTAAAATGCTTTCCGACATATATATCCGTCATCCTGCTCATCACATTTCCAAGTTCTGTCAATACTTTTTCTGTCACATTAAACGTATATAATTTCTCAATCGTACTTGTTTCTATATATTGCATACTATACAAAGTCGAAGGATCCAGACTCATCCCGTCCCGCACGTCTTTCATACATTCGCTGCACACAAGTCCGCCTTTCACCGCGCTGAACACGGCATGTCTTTCTTTATTTCCGCAAGTCATACACTGAAATACCTGCGGCGCCTGTCCGTTGATCGTCAACGCTTTCAATTCAAATATGTAACGGATAAGCATGTTTGGAATATGCGGATTTGTCAGCGCCCGAAGCGTCTGATAAAGAAGTTTTAACATTTCCCGCTCATCATTGAATTCTTTCGTATAGTAATCTGTAAATTCCAGAAAATAAAAACCGTAATATGCTCCGATAATGTCGCCTCTCAGCTCGGCAAAATAATTAGAAATACTTGCCGACTGTATCGTGTAAGACGTCCTCCCCTCATACATCGTAAACGTTCCGAAAGAAAACGGGTTGAGCGCACCGACAAGCGGACTGTTCGGGCGTCTTGCCCCCCGTGCAAACGCCGAGATCTTTCCCTGTTCTTTTGTAAGTATTACAACACGCCGGTCATACTCGCCGACCGGCATCGTAGAGAGTACTATCCCTGTCAGTATAATCTGATTCACGCCGTTCCTTTCTGCCGGAGCTTCCATCTGCTTTCCGGCTGTTTTTATAATTCAAATAATCATCGATCTTTCCTGATGTCATAAATAATTCCCAGTATTCTTCTTTCATCTGTTCCACCTCTTCTTCCGTGATCTTTAAGAATAGTTTCCCCGACAGAAAAGAAGGTCATACTGTATAAAAAATACCATTTTTATTATAGAAAATTTTTGTTGTAGAAAATTTTTGTTATAGAAAATTTTTCGATGCGATCACCGCTGCGTTGATATTACTCGTCCTCTCTGTATCCGAAATTTTTCATAAGATAATCGCTGTCGCGCCAGTTTTTCTGTACTTTTACCCACAGTTTCAAATTCACTTTACATCCGAGCAGTCTCTCGATCTCATAACGCGCGGTACTTCCAATCTTTTTCAGCATACTTCCCTGTTTTCCGATAATAATTCCTTTGTGGGAATCTCTTTCACATATGATCGTCGCGTCGATATGCATTACTCTTCGTTCTGCCTTCATCCGATCGATCGCCACCGCTATTCCGTGAGGAATTTCTTCATTCAGACAGTGAAGCGCTTTTTCCCTGATCAGTTCTGCCACGATCTGACGCTCCGGCTGATCTGTGACAGTATCTTCATCGTAAAACTGCGGTCCGTACGGAAGATATTTTAAAATCACTTTTATAAGCTCATCTGTATTATCTCCCGATCTTGCCGATACAGGCACGATCTCTGCAAAATCATATTCTTTTCTGTATGCATCGATAAATGTCAGTATCTCTTCTTTTTTCACCATATCGATCTTATTAATAACGAGAACAACCGGAGTTTTCACTTTCTTAATCTGTTCGATAATATGACGGTCTCCCGCCCCGATAAAAGCAGACGGCTCGACAAGCCAAAGCACAACGTCAACTTCGTTCAAAGAACGCTCTGCAATATTTACCATATATTCTCCAAGCTTATTTTTTGCTTTGTGGATACCCGGAGTATCCACAAAAACAATCTGACCTTCCTCTGTTGTTAGAACCGTCTGAATACGATTTCTCGTCGTCTGCGGTTTGTTTGACATAATCGCGATCTTTTGTCCGATCAAATGATTCATCAATGTCGATTTTCCTACGTTCGGTCTTCCGATCAAGGTTACAAACCCTGATTTAAAATCTTCTCTCATATCAATATCCTTTCCCGCGCTTACTCTTTCTCATCCTGTCTTTTTATTCTCACTGCAAGCCCTCTGCGCTTCTCTTTATCTTCCCTATTGCTTTTGATCTTATCTTCTTCGTTTTCCTTGTATTTCCTTTATCCGGTCATCCGACCGTTTCATCATTTTCTTTTCGCTGTTCTGTCATACTTCTTAGCTTAAAGTTCTGATCTCCATGAACATCTCTTTTTGTTCTTCGATCTTTTCCTCGCTTCCGATCACGCAGATTTGATCTGCGTCAAGCACCGCTTTTAATATTTTTGCAAGCGCGCGGATATCTTTTTGATCAGCCGAAAGAATCTGCTCTCTTTCCCGGCGGATCATTTCCTCTGTCACGCGGCTCATATACAAATTCATAGAACGGCTTCCTTTTGCGGCAGGATTCATCGGACGGTCGATATTACTGATCGTTCCGATAATAAATTTATTCATATCTCTGTCGTCTACATTAAAGTTTTCGAGATAATCTACAACGCCTTCGTAAATCTCCATCGTTTTCTCAAGATTCGGGTCACGGTACGAGATCAGATAACCTTCTCCGATCCGGTTAAAATTACTCATACATCCATAAGCTCCGCCTTTCACACGGACATTCTGCCACAAATAATCGTAGCTTAAAATCACTTTCAAGATCTGAAGCGCTCCTGTATATTCTTCTCCGCCGTCAATAAAATTGCCGACTCTTGCAACGTACTGTACTTTTGAAGATGTTTTAAATCCTTCGTTTCTTTTTTTACAATGAATGATGCATCTGTTTTCTTTCGCTTCTGTTTGTACCGCATCTGCGTCGTTTAGCTGTTTTGATACAGCCGCAAATGCATTTTCCATATAGGCAAGTCCTTCTTTTGCCGAAGTATAGCTGACCATCATATTATCTGCGCAAAAGATCTGTTTTGAAATTGCTTTTAACCGACAGATCAATTCTTCTTTATGGTCATCAAAGTTTTCTTCGATTTCTTTTACTACTTCGTAAAATCCGATTCCGTCTGTATCGTCTTTAAATTTTGCAAGAGGCGATGTATATGACAACGCACGCAAAGCGGCAGTCGTATGTCCCGATGACAAGAACGACATACTAAGGCGTGATTTGAGCATTGCAAGAATCTCTTTTAAGCGTTTCTCATCGTCAAGCTTAGAACAAGTCAGTATTTCCCGCATCATAGAGAAAAGAACGTCCATCTTCGGATACAGTGATTTTCCTTTCATTTCAAATGTCGCTTTGAATTCCTTTTCCTTTACTTTCTGCGCATCTGCATATAATTCAAGCGACGTTCCGATTCCTCCTGTATGAATATTGATCTCATTAAACAACTCTCCATACTCGTAATTTTCTGTATCGATAATGCCGAGGACACTTTGCAAAATGCCGACATACGGAAGATCTTCTTCCTTGACCGCAGAAAGATCGAACAGAAGCGTTACATACCCGATTCCGTTTGTCTCAACATTATGATAGATCGTTTTCACTGAGTCGATCTCCATCTCTGTATTATAGACAGGCGCGATTTCCGGGGAAATATCTTCTCTTCTAAGCACCGGAATCTTCGCCAGATCTTCCGGCGCAGATTCTTCTTCCTGATACGCTTCCAGATCTTTTGTATCCTGCACAAGTTTCTCAATCTCTTCTTCGGACAGACTTTCTTTATACGCCTGCAGTTTCTCTGCAAGCTCCCGATCCATTCTCGCAGTCCTTCCCTTCTCCGGTCGGATGATTACGATCGCCCCGTGCGGATTCTCTAAAAGATAATCTCGGATCAACTGCTCAAAATAACCTGTTTCGATCTGACTTTTCAAAAACTCAAATGTCGGAATCGCCTCCATATGAATAAACGGTTTTTCTTCATCATAAAGCCAGCTATCGAACAACTGAAGTCCGTACATCAATCCTCTCGGATAACTTCCGAAGTCCGCCTCTCTGAAACGGAACTCATAATAATTCAGTCCAGCCTGCAATGCTTTTTTATCAATTCCGCCTTCTGCAATATTTCGCAGCGTATTTTCAATCACTTCCACAAACGCTTCCTTCTGCTCCATATTTGCATTTTTAGAAATAACAGAAAAAATCGGCTGATAAACTCCATTATCATATGATCCCATAATATCTTTTCCGATTCCCGCATCAAGAAGCGCTTTTTTCAGCGGCGCTCCCGGAGCAGACAAAAGCGCATAATCTAAAATCTGAAATGCAAGATAGAGCTTTTCATCTAAGGAAGTTCCGATCACTTTATTATAAGAAAGATAAGTGTTATCCGCTTCGCTTTCATCGCTTGCTATAGAATATTCCTGAACAATCTCCTGCATTTGTGAAAACGGCTTCTGATACTTAATCTCCGAATCAACCTCAATCTCATCAAAATCAGACAAATACTTTTCATCAAGCCAGTTCAGTTTTTCTTCCATATCCATATCGCCATACAGATAAATATAGCTGTTTGACGGATGATAATATTTCCTGTGGAAATCAAGAAACTGTTCATACGTCAGATCAGGGATCACTTCCGGATCGCCGCCGGATTCATTTGCATACGATGTATCCGGAAACAGAGAATTCAAAATCACCCGGTCAAGCACCCCTTCAGGTGAAGAAAACGCACCTTTCATCTCATTGTATACAACTCCCGACAACTTCAATTCCTCATCCGGTGCATCCAGTTTATAACTCCATCCTTCCTGACGAAACGTTTTATCCTGCTCGTAAATATTCGGATAAAATACCGCGTCCATGTAGACATGCATAAGATTCTGAAAGTCTTTATCATTGCAGCTTGCTACAGGATAAACTGTCTTGTCAGGATAAGTCATCGCATTTAAAAATGTATTAAGCGATCCTTTTACAAGCTCTACAAAAGGATCTTTTACCGGAAACTCTCTTGATCCGCACAATACAGAATGCTCCATAATATGAGGTACTCCTGTACTGTCTGACGGCGGTGTACGAAAACCGATGGCAAACACTTTATTTTCATCATCATTTTCCATAAGAAGAACTCTTGCTCCGCTCTTCTTATGACGCAGAAGCGTTCCTTTTGAACTCAGATCAGATAAATCTCTGCTTTGTACAATTTCATAAGACTTTAAATCACATATACTCATTTTTTTCTCTCCTTCATATCTCTTTTTCTTTTATGCAGGCGGACATCTGTATGAGATGAGCGCCCGGTTATAAGTGAAACAGTAGCGTTAGCCACAATAAACAAAACCTTTGCTAAAATGCATTTCTCCATCCTCTGTTATAAACATCGCTTCTGTATCCGGTGTCTGTTCGATCAGTTCTAATCCTTTTTCTAATCCTAGCGCAAAACATGCCGTACTTAATCCGTCACCGTCCGCCGACTCTTCAGATAAAACAGTTACGGACACGAGTCCGTTTTCATACGGATATCCGGTTGCCGGATCTAATATATGGTGATACAGTTTCCCGTCTTTTTCAAAATATCTTTCATATATGCCTGAGGAAACAACAGACGTACCTGCAATTTCTACGGCTGACACTGTTTCGCTCCGATCGGCAAACGGCTTCTGGATTCCGATTTTAAACGGCTTCCCATCCGGTTTTTCTCCGACACATAACACATTTCCTCCAAGATCGATAACTGCGCTTTTCACACCTTCCGATACAAGATATTCTTTCACTTTATCTGCAATATATCCTTTTGCGACAGCTCCAAGCTCAATTCCCATTCCCTCTTTTTTAAAACGTAGTTTATTTCCTTTAAGCTCCACATCTTCATAGCCTACACATGCCTGCTTTTCCGCGATTGTCTCTGCATCCGGCACGATCTTTTCCCCTGAAGTAAAATCCCATAAAGAAGAAACAGGTTCGATCGTAATATCAAACGCTCCACCGGAAAGTTCACTATAATACAACCCCTTTTCGATCAACGCCGCGCACTCTTCGGATAAAAGATAATATCCGTCTTCCATCGGAAGCGTTCCGTGATTCAACGCATAAATCTCACTTTCAGGAAGCGTACGGCTGAATATCTTTTCATATTTGTCACAAAGCTTTAACGCTTTATCTATAATCTCTTCCACATCCTTTTCTTCTCTATGTATTCCCTTTTCATTTCTTTTATCTTTGTCATCCGGCTTTTTCTCTTTTTCTTCTAAATCATAAATTGTAACAGTCACAACAGTATTCAATTTAAAATCACTTTTGCTGACGGGTTCGGCAGATTCTTTGTTCCTCACAAAAAATACGATTACAAAAAACAATACGCAAATAAAAACGACTCCGAATAGAATTCCTCTCTTTTTCTTCAATTATTTATCCTCCCGCCCGTTTTTATTTTCCATTTGTTGTTTTTCCTGCTTTTCCTGCAGTTCTTCCAGTTCTTCCATATCAAGCTCGATTTCAGGAAGAAGCTCAAAATAAAAATCCGTATATTTTTCACTTAAGGCGGCAATGCATCTCGTCTGCAGCATCTTAAACTTCCTTACGGAAAGCTCATCCTTGTTCAATTTAATATACGCGCTGATCCATAATTTTCTTCCCGTTCTGACAATGTCATAATAAATATCCACACAATTACTTTCCTGTATGATCGGTTCCACCGTCTGCTTGATCTCTGATACTGTTTCCTCCTCGGGAGAGATCAACAACAGATCCCTGATTCCGGTAAACACCGTTTTAACCGGGATCGGAAGCATGATCATAGACAGCACGATCGTGATAAACGGGTCCAAATACGGAGTTAATTGACCTACTCCTTTAAACGGAAGGAAAACCGGAAGGAAAAATACGGCTGTCATTCCGAGGGAAAGCATACTATCCATCTTCCACCCCTGCATCTCTACTGTAATAAGAGGGGAATTCATCGCTTTGTTTTTCCTCTTCAGATAAAATGTCACTATTATGCCAAGAACACAAGCAAACAGCTCAAACCACGCTACAACTCCAAAATCAACTGTCCGCCCGCCGTGAAATAATATATTGATACTGTTCGTGATCAAACCGACTGTAACAGTGATCATTGTTATTCCTTTTACAACGATAAACACAGTCTCCATCTGCATATGCCCAAACGGATATTTCTCGTTACTCGGCTTATATAAAAGCGGTATTAAAAAGATAGACGGAAGAAGCATAACGAATTCGATTCCGTCATATACACCATCCAGCAAAACAGCCTGTGAACCTGTCACTATCGCCATTACAAGCTCCACTACGACAAACATCAAGTTCGCATACAGCGAAACAGACATTGCCTTTTTCTCTCTTTTTGAACTTTTTTTACCGATTCTCACAAAATCACCTTTATCTTTTTCTTTAGTCTATATCCATACTATATTACATCATATTCTCTCTTCTGTATATCCGGGATTTTATATTTCTTAGCGGAAAGCAAAAAAGACCATGCAGACGCTTCTCCATGATCCTTTTCCCAAATCCTATTCCTGATCTTTTTCTGACCCTGCTGCCTTGTAAAAATTGATTTACTCTACAACCACTGCCGTTCCGCTCACTGTCACCATCAGCATATTTCCGTCAGCCCCGAGAACTTCATAATCAACGTCAACTCCCACAACAGCATTCGCTCCTGCCGATGCCGCCCGCTGAGCCATCTCGTTAAGCGCATTCTGTCTTGCCGTCACAAGTTCTTCCTCGTATCCGCCTGATCTTCCGCCAAAAAAATTCGTGAAAGACGCCGCCAGATCTCTGACAAAATCCACACCTGAGACAACCTCGCCAAAAACAATTCCTCTGTAATCTACAATTCTTCTTCCCTCAATAGAAGGTGTTGTCGTAATAATCATACTTTTCCCCTTTCTTTTTTGTTTTTTCAATTAATAAGCAAATTATTACATATTTTCCATATGAAATCCATATGAATTTTTTCAACTTATTAAAGCGGATTTTTTCATTCTCTATCGGCTCTTCTGAATTCATGATTATATAGAAACCGTAAGCTGTTCAACATCTGCGCCGTTTTTCCATTTTCTATAGCAGATTTCTGTACACTTCCTGTATTCTTCAAAGAGATTCATTGCTGTTTGTTCATCCCCATATACTTTCCAACATCCCGAGCACTTGCTGCTAGCCGCCTTATTTTCTATAAATCCTTTGACATCTTCCGCCGGATATCCTAAAAATAAACCAATCTCATGTGGAAATTCTGAATCCTTCCGCAGTTTTTCAACCAATCTGCAGACACAACGATTTTGGTTTGTGCAGTCATACCCTTTATGTGCTAAAATCGTCTGCACTTTCTCATCAAAAAAATCCTGCTTTAATTTTTCCGGACGATAAACATAAATCAAAGCTCTCCTGCCTGATATGCGTACCGGAAGAATTCGGATTCCTTTTTTTGACAACTTCTGATTAAAATTACTTATTTCTCCGGACATCTTTTTTTTAGAATCACATGGACACGAAAAAAGACTTCCTGTTTTAAGCCCCGATAAAGTGGGCGAGCAATAACTTACAAGCATTTCTTCTGACATAGTCTCTTTGATTTCTCCTTAAACATTTTCCAAAAAGCAAATCGTTTCCTCAAAATAATAATCTTCTTCGCCTTTTAGTTAGTTTTAACTAACTAAACTTTACTCTATTTATGCAATTTTGTCAATCATAATTCTTGATTTCGATTGGCAGCCATAATGGCTTAATTTCGATCACCAATGTATCTGGCTAACCTGAGATTTGGTTCATAGCTGTCACAATAAAACGGCATAGCAAATTGCTACACCGTTTTAATGTGATCATATCAGATCTTATTCTTCACCGTCTTCCTCTTTTCTTTTTTTCTTTATTCCAAGAAGAAGCATCAATCCCGCAGCCAATGCAGCTAAACCTGTATATCCTGTTCCATTGCCAAAATCCCCTGTTTTTGGTGCATTGGAAATCGGCTTTTTATAAGAATTATTAACCACATTGTTCACTACTTTATTTTGAGAAATTTCAGGATCTTGCTTTTGATCCGGTTTGACCGGCTTCGGATCAACCTGCGGAACTGAGTTTGGATCTTTTGGATCAGTACCTTTTTCTTCCTCTTCTATATCCGTAAATCCATCTCCATCATCGTCTGTATCCGTGATATCCGGCTCTCCGTCTCCGTCCGTATCTCTTTGAACTGTGATCACGAAAGTCTCTCTGGCAGTCGCTCCGTCTTTCTCCGCCTTTACTGTCACTGTAATTGCTCTGCTTTCTTCCGATCCGTTCCATGTCACTTTCGGCGTTCCCTGAATCGTTCCGTTCTCAAACATCACTCCTTCCGGCAGACCCTCCACTGTTACATTCGATCCTTCCGTCACCTCCGGAGTTACCGGCGTAATCGCATTTCCTTCTACAACAGTCTGATCTTCTATTTCTCCTATAGTCGGCGCAACAATCGGATCAACCTGCGGAACTGAGTTTGGATCTTTTGGATCAGTACCTTTTTCTTCCTCTTCTATATCCGTAAATCCATCTCCATCATCGTCTGTATCCGTGATATCCGGCTCTCCGTCTCCGTCCGTATCTCTTTGAACTACTACCGATATTGTTACAGGTTTTTTACTACCACTTTCCGCTGTTGCTATTGCATGAAGAACTACTGTCTGTTCTTCATAAGTGTCGGAATTCTTGTCACCCCAATTAAGTTTTGGCGTTCCTGTCAAATTTCCATTTTCATCAATGGAAAGACCTGAATTTAATCCTTCATCATGTACACCTTCTACAGTAAATGTCAGATTTGCTGTAATTACATTTGTATTTTCAGCTACTCTCTGTCCATCAATTTGTTTTGGCGGATTTTTAGTGACAACTAAAAAGTTATCCGTCACCACTACCTGCACTGTCGTATCTTCGCTTGTTCCGTCCGGATATTCTACCGTCACTTCTATCTCGAATGTTCCTTCTGTCATTCCATCCGGCAGGCTTTCCGGATTCTTCACTGTGACTTCCGTATTCTCCGGTACGCTTTCTTCCTTCAGCGCACCTTTGATCTCTTCTTCCGTTGTTGCCTCGCCGTAGTTTTTCTCGATCTGATCGAATTCCGGCGTATACTTCTCTGCATCCGTGCGGTTATCCGTCACCACTACCTGCACTGTCGTATCTTCGCTTGTTCCGTCCGGGTACTCTACCGTCACTTCTATTTCGAATGTTCCCTCTGTCATTCCGTCCGGAAGGTTTTCCGGATTCTTCACTGTGACTTCCGTGTTCTCCGGTACGCTTTCTTCCTTCAGCGCACCTTTGATCTCCTCTTCCGTTGTTGCTTCGCCGTAGTTTTTATTAATCTGATCGAATTCCGGAATATACTTCTCATTATCTTTTTGTTCTTTTACTGTAACTGTTACTTGTACTTTATCTTCACTTCCATCCGGATAAGTAACTGTTACATCTACAGGATAATCCCCTGCTGTATTCCCATCCGGAATCTGAGTTGCATTATCAAGTGCTATTTCCAGTTCATCCACTGTATCTTCCGGATATCCCGGCACTGTTACCGCGCCTATAATTTCCTCTTCTGTCGTTGATGTTCCATACTCTTTAATAATCGACGTTGTCTGCGGAGTATATTTATCTGCATCCGCTAAAAACACTTCAATAGGAACAGTTACTTCAAAAGCTTCTTCTCTGTCAGGAACAGTTACTGACACTATCCCGGTCGTATTTCCTGCCTGACTTGTATTCGGAGCAGTTTTCCACCGATATGTTGTTCCTCCCGGCATTTTATTTGAATTTTCTACTCCTTTTTTCGCTAATACCGTATCTTCTGTTAAATCCTTTCCTTTGACAACTCTGAGAGGATCTTTGACTGCTTTTGGCGCTTCTTTTACCTTTGTTTCTGCTTCTTCCGCTTTCTCATACCTTTCATCTGAAGGAATGATCTTAACGGTAAGTTTATCTCCTGCTTTACCTAATACACTTGAATCAGTAACCGTAAATTCAAGTTCTCTATCTATTGTTTTTGGTATGCCGTTTTCCTCTGCATCTACATTATTAATTGTAGCAACGACAACTCCGTTTTTATTGATCAGCTGAGCTTTATTTCCCTTTCCGGCATTTTCATTTAAATGCACAACAGCTTTTACTTTATTATCACCTTCATAAGGAGCTGTAATTTTCGGAACGCCGATATAAGGACTTTGCTCATTATTTGCTTCCTCCTCATCAAGCTTTCCATCACCGTCAATATCCTGAATTCTATAGTAGCCTGTACCGTATGTATTCGTTATCAGAGCATCTTTTGTTTTATCTGTAATCCATGCGCTGAATATAAAATCTTTACCAAACGCTTCTCCTTCTTCTACTCCGGCTTCTCTTCTTAATTCCTCCAAAATTTCATTGATTGGCTTATTAAGCTTATAGACATATCTTATCGTGATCGGTTCGGGTCGTCCTCCATGAACATCTACTATTTGCGTAAACTGATTCTCTGTAATATCACCATAACCATATTTTTTATGACCTGCTGTTCTTACGATCGACAAATCTCGAACTTTGCGATTTGCTTTGTTTTTTAGAGAATAATCCGGATTCACATAATCAGCTGCATCCATGTAATAAAGCTCGATACCTCCAATATATTTTACCAATCTCGGATCGACTCCATACTCAAGAGTCCACGGTTTGTTCTTTGCGCTTATATAAGCAAAGTTAGTATTCTTCGATATCTTATGATCTACGACGATAGCTCCGTTTTGATTAATCGCTCCGCCAGGATTTTTAAACTTATCACTTCTTACATATCTGCCTTCAACAGCCGCATGCTTAAACCATTTTTCATTGCCGCTAGATTCTATCGTTTCGATCTGGATATCCAGACCGTTAATTTTGAAAAATCCTGTAGAAGCAATGCCCGGAACAATAGCTCCTTTATCTTGAACGCTTGTCAAATAAATTCTGTAAAAGAGCCGTTCGTTTGTCAGATTTTCATCTCCGATTTCTTCAAGAATTTTATTCAGCGGTTTATCAAGATAAATAATTCCATTATGCGCAGTCTGAGTATCTGTCGTCTCTCCTCCTGCAAACACTCCGTTTTCAGATCTGATATAATTTACTTCCCATATATTTGTCATTCGCCCTATCGTATCGCTTTTTCTCGTAAGCGCTCTTCTGATCGGTCTTGGATTTGCTTCTGTCAGCCTTTTTGGTTCAACTTCGATTCCTATTACATGTTTTGCGATTCTTTCATCGATTTGAAGATTGATCTTCCAGTTATCTGTTGAAGCGGTAATATTGTGCTTTCCGTAGATTTTAAATTGGATCTGCCGCGCGGAATTGGTTTTACTTAGCTTTTCAGGATCGAATTTTAAATCCTGAAAACTATACTTTGCATTCGGAGCATATCCCAAATTCTCCGAATCTATGTTTCCGGAAGCCGCCCTGATACCTGTCGCTCCGGTAACGGCAACCAACGTCGCTGATCTTTCGATCGCTTCGCCTTTCACCGACTGCATCTGAATGATGCTTACATCTTCCGGAGTTGCTTCAACAGCGCTTACAACTACAGGCGATGCAAAAAAGAGAAGATGGCCCAACATACAGGAAACTATACCTACGCTTAGTTTGCGTATTCCATAATACGGCTTTTTTTCTTCTCCCTTTCGCTTTTTTTCTTCAATAATTTTTCTTAACGTTTCCATAAATCCTCCTATCTGATTCCTTCGATTTCATTTGACTTCATTTTGCATTACCCGCCTGATTAAGAACTATTAAAATATTCTATCCGCCCCCCCCCGATTTTCTCAGCATTTCAAATGTCATATGTTTTAACTCCGATTCTATTTGTTCTTGCAATGAAAGATAAAACCGTCTCACCGGGCAGTAATCGGTTGCTTTTAGATTGCAATTTTCCTCTTCATTCAAACACTGATTGATACAAATAGTATCTTCCATGATTTTTATCACATCAAACAAACTGATTGCGTCCGGTCTTTTCTTTAACCGAAAACCGCCCTTTACTCCTCTGATCACCTCCACTAGTCCTTCTTTCGATAATTTTCTTAAAATTGATATAACGTAACCTCTTGAACACCCTATTGCCTCGGAAATCTCTTCAGAAGTAAATATCCTGTTTTCATTGCTTAAAAAGTACACAATCCTTACTACGTAATCTGTTGTTCTGTTTAACTGCATATCCCCCCTCCTTTCCGTGTATATAAAACTGTATAGCTTTTATATTATTTTGCTTTAGAGTTAGCATATATTATTACCCCCCCCGCTTCAATGTACCGTTTGACCACCTCGTGTACATAACAACATTTTTTTCTTCTTAATTACCAAACACCCGATATTTACAAAAACAAAACAGGCGAAAAGCTGATTTTACTCAAACTTTTCGCCTATTATTACATTTCCTGTCCTATGATATTTGTATCTCTAAACTGCTGTGGTGTCACGCCTGTGTATTTTTTAAAAGTACGATAATAATGAGACAGATCATAGAAACTCAAGCGCCTTGCTATCTCTCCTGCCGGAATTCCCGACCAGATCATCATCTTTGATTCTTCAATCTTTCTTTTATTTACATATTCGTTAATAGGTACGCCTATCTCTTCTTTAAATCTGCTGCGAAGCGCGCTTTCTGATAAATAAAATTGTTTTGCAAGCTCCGTCACCTTGATGTTATCATAGATTTTCAGATTAATATATTGCAGAACACACCGGATGAGGGATGTTCTTGCCTGATTCGATACACCGTGAAGTTCTTCTGTAAAATGAATGATCGCGCTGTCTCTCGTAGCCAAAACTCCTACAAATTCTGTTTGCTCTTCTACCTTTTTGATATAAAAGTTTCTCAGCCTGATTACTGACACGATATCCTTTCCTACCTGAATCGCCAACGATGCCAGCTTTTCCAAAATAATAACAGTATAGTTTTTTTCCGTCTTTAAAGAACTGCTCGTTAAAATCGGTAAAACACTCGTTCCTAATTCTGTAAGACCACTTTTTAATAATTGAATATCTCCCTGACTTACGAGGTTCATGATCTTATTTTCATAATAAAATGTATATCGCTCTACACGGAAAGTGTCATATACCTCTTCTTCAGATGGCTTTTTCTCCAGTTCTAACTTGTTTTTCGCTACTTGCTCGTGCAATCCTTCCGAATAGATATCTTCCAGATCCATATCAAACAAAAACCCTAAAAGGATCAAATAATCTCTGATATCCCCCAACGGATATACCGGAAGCGCTTCATAATATTCCCAACACTCGGTTTCTGACAAATTTTTCTTATTTTCATCATCCATATTATTATAAACATGTGAAAAATCTGCCCTTGTAACATTATTAATTCTAAAAGCGCCTATTACTATTTTTATATCCTTATACCACAGGCACAAAAAAATTTCATTTAATATTCCACTGTAGAACTGCACTGTTTCTTCTGAGATATTCTTTTCTTTGAATCCGTAAGAAATAGGATGCTTATAAATTGATTCATAGCTTTTTAAAACTTTATTTGTTTCTTTTTCCAATATCCATATTGGCATTTTCAACATAACATGTAAAGATTTGATCTTTTTTAAATCCCGCTCATCCAAATTCATACAAAAAGTCACCCTTTCTTATGTAAGCATTCATAAAAAGAACTATTTTTATTGCCTAACAGAATCATAGAAATCCCTAACAGAAACACTCCTGCAATGTACAGAATCCCACGTCCCGTTCCACCTGTTTCAGGTAATATGAATTTCATCTTTTCCGTATTTTTAACAGTGATAGTTCCCGACGAAAGCGCCGCGGCCGACGGATCTTCTGATTCACCGACGCTGCCGTTACTGTAGCTTGTACTATAATCTGCAATCAAAATCTCCTTCACATAATACGTGCAGATTTCTTTTTCTCCATTGCCGTTTATGTCTGCCGCCGGCAGATTTGAGTAAGTTTTTTGCCAACCGTCCTGACTTGTCAATGTTTCTCCCGATTTATATATTTTTTCGGAAGATTCCCCTCCTTCCGTAGTCAAAACCTGTATCAGATTATAAGAAATCTCCCCATCCTGAGGGTGAAACTCAGTTCCGTCAGCTCTAAACCATTTTTTATCCACAGTGATCTCTGTCGTTACAGTCTTTTCATTTGCAACTTTAATCGTCAACGTCCCCTCTTCTAACGTTACTTTAGAATTCTCTGTATTTAATTTAATTTTAAATACACCGTTGCTTTCTTCTATTATTGTAAATAGAATCGGTTCTTCCAAAGGAATATAATTTGATGGCGCTTTGATTTCTGTAAGACGGTATTCTCCTGCGTCCAAACATTTAAACGTAAAATCCGAAATAGCTGATTCATTTCCCATTTCTACCGGGGTGAACGATGCATCCCCCAGTTTTTCCAGTCTGAACGCAGCCCCTTCCAGACTTTCACCGCTTTTATTGACTTTTTGCACCTTTATATCTGTTTTGTTTATTATTTCAAACGCAATTAACGGTTGGAGCGGACTGTTGTGATCGCCCAGCATAGAAGAATTATACATTTTAAGCTTTACACATTCCATATCTTCATCCGATACTTTCTCACTTTCTTGAATAATGTGTTTAACTGCTTTTTTCATAATATGATAACCCACACTGCCAGATGAATAGCTTTTCAAGCCGTCAATACTATCTGAATAATACCAGATTGCCTCCTGCAAAGCCTTATAATATCCTTTTTCTTTATCATTGCTTCCAAACCAGAATGCATCGCTGCCTAATTGATGGTCAGTTAAAAGTTCTTTTTTATGCATTTCGCAATAATAAATCACCTTTCTTACTGAATCATAAAGTTCTTTCGGATTTTTCTTCCTCGGATTTTCCGCTAATTGAAAGAGCGTTTCGGCGCTGGTACTTAATTCATTGTAAACAGCTTTATTACCAAAGTTAGGAAAATCCTTGTTAGCGCCAAAGCAAAATGCATCTGTACCTGTCGCTATATTATACTCCTTCGATATTTTTATTCTGCTGTCTTCTCCTGTAAATCCATAATATTGTCCTTCCTCCAATGGGGCGTCCTGTCCGTTGTTGTTCTGCTCATTATTCTTCTTTAAAACAACGGCTGTACTTCCCTTTATAAAGTGAATCCCTTCACTGTCAAAATAAAACTCTGCCACGGAATCGTTCGGTCTTTCATATTCTTTTGGAACTGTTCTCAAATAAAGTTTATACGGAGTGTTCCACTCTAATTTTTCAAGAATAATTTTCCCGGTTGCCCTGTCTGCCGTTCCTGCCTTAATTTGAGTTTCTTGATTACCTTTCACTTTATTTAATGCATATCGTACTACTCCTCCTACAGGCAGTCCGGAAGTATTCTGTACAATAAAATGAACATACGCAGTAGTCATCGTCAAAGCAATACCTGATTCACCTTTTGTAAAATGAATCCCGTCGTTGTCAAAATAAAACTCTGCCACAGAACCGTCCGGTTTTCCATATCCATTCGGAACTTTTGTCAAATAAAACTTATATGGCGTATTTAATTCTAAATCTTTAAAAGTAATTTTTTTCTGTGACTTATTTAGTGTTCCTCTCTTTACTACTATTTCCCGGTTATTTATTTCTTTCTTCAATTCGTATGTTACATTTCCTGTCGGCTGCCCCGGGGGATACTGTATGATAAACTCAACAGACCTTGTTTGAACCGCTTTCAATGTATATCCTTTCGGAACGATGTCAAATACATTGTTTCCCTCTTCAACATACGATGTTTCCGATTCGGAAGAAGTGATGTTTTCTCCTTGTTCGCTTATCCCATGATCAGATATATCTTGTGTTCCATACTCTTCTTCCACCGCATATGCAGGCATATAAAACACCGGCAGGACAGCAGCTATAATTATTAACAGGGTTAAAAGCTTTATTAGCAAATTATTCTTTTTCATCAACGCTCTCCTCCCCTATTTTGCTTTTTTGCCTGATCCTGAAAAACAGCAGCAGCATACCGCTGCTTAACATCAAGACTCCATTCCACCGAAACATATTTGTAATATCTCCTGTTTGAGGACGTTTTTTAGGAGATAGATCCGGTGGTGTTTGTGGAGGTATCTCGGGTTTTTCTTTCCTTTGTATCTCAGTTTTCGGTTTTGCATTCACCACCCTGTTCTGGATTCCATTTTCAAATTGAGGAATGATAACTAAAAAAGGCTGTACATTAGTAAAGTCTTTTGCTTTTCCGGATGATCCTGTCTGTACCACAAGATAAATCCCATCTTTCAAATCTGTAAATTTTGCCGTACCGTCATCTCCGGTTTCCCCTTTCATCATTTCTTTTATATTACGGCTTTGCTTTTCAAAATAAAGCGATAATTTTAACTGATCGTCAGCCGTTTTAATATTTACAAAATCCCCGTTCCATCGAAACGGCGCTTTTACTGTATGCCGACTCTCTTTTTCATTCCACTTAGCAACTTGATAAACAGAAAATTCGGCGCCGTCTATCGCTTGCCGTTCATAAGTTAGTATAATATTCAAACTGCCGTTCTCCTCTGCCGCATACGCGCAATCGAAAGAAGTTATAAAAAATATCAGACTAAAACATAGAATAAGCAATAGGTTTATTCTCTTATTTTTCATTCAACTTCCTCCTCTTTCTTCTCTTTATCAGAAATACCGATACCAGAACTGTCATGCCGATCAGAGCCAGAATAACTCCTGCCGTCAACATGATATACTTCAGATTATTTTTTTTGATCATATCTTCTATTTTCGATTCTGATTGCTTATAAACAGTACGTTCTCCCCGCACAAGAAGTCTGTGGGAATTCACTCCGTAAGGGGTGCATGTGATCAAAGTTACATAATCTTTTCCCTTTTCTATCTCCAAAGTTTCCACATCATCGGGAAGTACGATTTTTATCTGATTTACCTTATATGCCAGAACCTCATCAAATACGTGTATGAAAAATAAATCGCCCTTTTTTAACTTATCAATATCCGTAAATAATTTCGCAGAAGGCAATCCCCTATGTCCGGATATAAGACTATGGGTATTTTCTCCTCCTACAGGCAGGGAACTGCCCGGCAGATGACCTGCCGCTATCTGCAGCACGCCTTCATCCGTGCCATGATAAACAGGCATATATATATTTAATTTCGGTATTTCTACATATGCCATAATACCGGTTTTTGTTATATCAAGGATATGAGCATATCTCTTTTTTTCTTCTTCATTCAAATAATATCGATTGACTTTACCAACCAGACTTTCATTATATTCTCTTGCTTCTCTTAACAAGTTTTCTTTTTCTTCCTTGGATAAATCTTTCGTCTTTTCTACATAACTTCCTATCGCTTTTGAAGAATGCAGCGCATTGATATAATCACCGATCGTGGGATAGGCCAACAAGCCTATCCCAGCAATCAAAATGATCGCAACTACTATATCAGGTATATATTTTTTAATCTTAAACATCATTTTTCAGTATGTTTTCTGTTTCTTTTATACACTGTATATCCCAGAGCGGTTAATACGAAGATCGTTCCTAATGTATATATTAAATATCTTCCCATTCCACCTGTCTCCGGAAGCTGAATGCCTTTCTTATTAATTACATCTGTTGACAGAGAGTCTTCCCTTTCTTCTGTCTTTCGTATAAAAACTATTTCTCCTTCCGTCTGTCCTGTCAAAGATGTTAATTGCGGATCATCCGATTCCTCGTCATATGTGGCTTCAATCGTAAAAATAATCGGCTGAATCGTATTATACCCGGATGGAGTCACTGTTTCTATTAACTTATACTTTCCTGCATCCAATCCTTTAAAATTAAACTTAGTTCCTTCCGTAACAGTAACTGTGTCTATTTTTGTTCCTTCGTCTTGATCATTTACTATCTTCCGCAACTCAAATTGTGCACCTTGTAACGAGTGATTCTCTTCATCTTTCTTATTTACTACTACTTTATATGTAAATACGACATTTTTATCTTCCGGAGTTTTTCCGTGGTCGCCGCCTCCGCTCTGATTTGGGTTGTTAGAATATACAAGATACGCTGTATTAGGATTTCCGTTTCCGGCAATTACAGCATTTCCGTTTAATCTACATTTGTATTCCACGACAATTTGACTTGTGGAAGTTATCATCACACTTTGAATCGCCTTCAAGTTCTCAAAGCGGACCTGAAAGCTATTAGTATCCGAATGCACTATCAGGCTATAGTCCTGATCTGCCGTTAACGTCGTACCGTCTACCGTAACCTTTACAGACATTTTATCAAATGTTAATCCTGCAGACATTATATCATTGAACTCATAAAAATACGTTTCGTACTCTGCATAATTGCTCGGCAATGTACCCGTAAGTTTATAAGGAATCACCTCATCTATGTTATAGTCGGCGGCATCCTGCCACCCGTTTCCCTCGATATCCTTCTTACTATTTTCCTGCACTTTTTTTACAAGTTCCGGCACATCTAATTTTGTTTTAGCAGTCGTATTGCCTACTACTTTCAAAATGTATGACGTATACGCTGAGTTTGGAGGTGTTTGTGTCTGACTTCCCTCCTTATCTTTAATAAGATAATAACCTGCATTTAAATTTGCAACAGTTGTCGAATCATTTTTTTCTACGCGTACCTCAAGTTTATTATCTTCATTTAAATGCTCTTGGATCGTCTTTGCGAATTCTTTTGCTTCTGATTCGCCGGTTAAAGTTTGCGCTTTTTCAGCCGCAGTTCCCAAAGTTTCTTTTGAAGCTTCTTTAATTCCCGTTCCCCACTGAATATTAGAAAGGGTTTTGCTTTCATCTAAATCTCCCGAAAAAATCTGATATATCTGAAAAGTATGGGGCGTACTCCCCTCATTTTTCAGCGTTAGCGTATACCCCCCCCCTTGCGCAAACACTGCCATCGGCAGCGACATGGAGATTACGGTTATCACAGCCATGATCATTACCATAACAAAACTTACTTTTTTCTTTACAAATTGTTTCATGTGTTTTCTCCCTTTTCTTTTAATTTAATTCGGATACATTAACCGATGTTTAAATTGTGTTCCGGCGAAATAACTGTTGCCTTATATTAACTGTATATTCCCTCCTTCCGTGTATATAAAACTGCATGGCTCTTATATTGTTTTACTTTGAAACATGCTTTTGTAAAGCATATATTATTCCCCTTTCCACTTCAATGTACCGTTTAACCGCTCCATGTACATAACAATATTTTTCTTATTAATTCCTGAAAGTCCAATATTTACAAAAAGTTTGTATTTAAATTGTATTTAAAAATTCATAGACAACTCCTTTACATTCCTTTATAAATTCATAATCGTGAGTTATTACAATTACTGTTTTTCCTTCTTCTTTCATCTTTTGTAAATATTTGACAGTGGACGCCATCTGCCCTTTACAAAGCCCGCTTGTCGGCTCGTCTAATATCACGATCGGTTTCAAACTTACTATAGCGAGTGCGATCATAAGTCTTTGCTTTTCTCCTCCGGACAAAGATTGTGGATGACTGTCTTTCTTGTCATAAAGCATCAACTCTTTCAACACCCGCTCCTTTTTTGCATCGTCCTGACTGACGATGGATATTTCCGACCATACAGATTCTGTGAATATCTGATAATTTACATCCTGCATCACCATGGAGATATATTCATAAGATCTTTTTATTTCATTCCCGCAGTAAAAAGATTTTCCTTTTCCTTTCAGCAGTTTTGCCATCTTTTTAATGAATGTGGACTTCCCGACTCCATTCTCTCCTATAATAAAATATATTCCTTCCGAAAATCCGATTTCCCCGATATCCATGATTTTCGTATTTTTAAAGCTTTGTGCAAAATTTTTACATTTTAAAATATTCTTATCCTTTTCTCCGTTTTTCGTTTTGTTCAGCATCTGGATCTGATAGCAGGGATTATCCGATAACAGCTCTTCTTTCCTGATTTCTTCAAAACTCCTTAAGGCATACGTCTCCTTCAGTCTGCAGATCTTGTCATGATCTAAGTCTTCCACAGAGATCATTTCCAGTTTTCCTTCTTTTAAAACAGCCAGATAATCCATGATCTCTTTCAGATAATACAGTCTGTGTTCGGCAATTATCACGATTTTCCCTTTTCGTTTCAGCTCGGCGATGCATTTTTTCAAAAGACCGATCGAATGATGATCCAAAGAAGCCGACGGCTCATCGAAAAGATATACTTGATTGTCCATCGTCATCACACTTGTAATTGCCATAAGCTGCTTTTCTCCGCCTGACAGTGAAAAAATATTTCTGTTTAAAAGCTTTTCCGTATCGAGCAGCTCCGTATATTTTTTTATTATCTTAACCATCTCATCCTTCGGCAGATTTCTGTTTTCCAAAGGAAACGCCAGTTCATCCGTAGACTCAACGCAATAAAACTGTGTTTTCGGATTTTGATATACGGTCGAAATATACCGGCTTCTCTGTGCAATATCCATCTCATTTAACCGCATATCGTTTAATTTTATTTCTCCTGAAATTTCCGCCTCGGTAATCTCAGGGATTATCCCATTGATTACTTTTAATAAACTGCTTTTGCCGGATCCGGATTCTCCCGTTATACAAAAAACCGTTCCTTCAGGAATATGAAAATGTATATCTTTTAGTATTTTGTTTCCTTTATATGACAGATTTAAATTTCTACACGCAAACATATTTCCCTCCTATATAAAATCCTATCAACACGAGCATAAGCAAAAAACAAATGTAGTCTCTCATACAAAACCTGCTTTCGCCGATATACGTTCTTTTCCCATGGATTTTCAGTCCTCGCGTCATCGCCGATACGGCAACATCATCTGCTGTTTTTGTAAGCACCATAAATAATGGAACCATTCTGTATTCAAAAAGCTTTACAGGATGAAAAAAGAGGCGTCTGTTTGTAAGACCATGTAAATACATTGCGTCTTTTACCTGATTATAATCTTCTCTCGCCGTATGAAAAAATCTTGCCATAACCGTAATCGGGATGATCAACACAACCGGAAAATGCATTTTTTTAAGCGCTGACGTCATATGGCTCATTGTAGATGAAGCAAGAGCAAATCTCGCCATCACAAATCCCGGAAGAAGCCGCAAAAACATCATCGTAATAAAAAGAAATAAAGATCCCAAAAAACCACCGGCTGAAAACACCCATTCTTTTTGAATGATGTAAGCAGCCATAATAAACAGGATTCCTTTTACCGCCGCTTTCTTTTCCCTGTTCAAGAGTAAAAATACATATGGCAGCAGCGAATAAGCTGCCGCCACAATCGAAAATTTCGTTTGTATATTTCCCAGGATCAGAGTATACGAAAGACACAATGACATCAACATTTTCGTCCGAAAATCCAGTTTAAATTTTTCACTGTGCACGCTATACCTCCTCTGCCATGCCTGCTTTTACAAAATGTTTCTTCAACATTCTTATGCCTATCGTGCAGCCTATGTACGCGCCGAGCATTCCTAAAATCACAATCAGCGGAAGCGTCCAGTTCGGCAAAACACTCATCATTTTTTGTGTATATTCTTCCCCGTACCCCATATCAAGCATCTGCCGGATATAGGCATCTCTCGCAAAATAAATCGGAAGCCAGTTTCCAAGTCCATATATGGACTGTACGCTGAAAGCAAGTCTTGCATGCTTTACACTTTTATACCGTCCATTCCTTAGGACAACTTCTCCCAGTAAACCGCCGATAACTGCCGTAAGCAGTACCCACGGTCCATGTCCGGTTGCCACAAATGCAAGTGTTACTACGATCGTCTGAATGAAAAGCATCCCTGCTTTTTTAATCTTCGTAAAATAAAGCATGTATACCGGCCCTGACACAATCCCATAAACGAACGGAACGACCGGCATTAAGACCGGAATAAAACCGATCATCCCAGAAAGAAACGTAGCAATAAAAATCAACACGGAAAATAATCCGACATTTACCAAGTCTCTCACATTTAGTACGCCTGTTTTTTCTTTTTTATCCATTATCTTTTTCTCCCAACTATACGAATCATGTTAAGCATTGCAGTATCAAATAAATCCACTTCGGATAATAGCTTTAATTAACTGTAACTGTTTGTTCTATTTTAGAATCGGATAGCATTTTTCTATATGCGGCCGACCGTTCATACATTTCTTTATCATTTCCTATCGCCTCGATTTCTCCGTTGTTCAGAAGAACGATTTTATCAGCGCTTCGGATCGTTCTCATTCTGTGAGCTATCACAATCACTGTTTTTTCTCTGATCAGCTCCGACAACGCCTCCTGAATAAGACTTTCATTTTCAACATCTAAAGATGCGGTTGCTTCATCCATCAATATGATCGGAGCATCTTTCAGTATGGCTCGTGCAATGGAAATTCTTTGCCTTTCCCCTCCTGAAAGCCGTTCTCCGTTTTCACCTATTACAGTCTCTATTCCATTTGGCATTTTTTCGATAAATTCATCGCATCTTGCTATTTTAGCCGCCTCAAAAATTTCAGCATCTGTCGCACCTTTTTTCCCGATCCTTATATTCTCTTTGATACTTGTGTTAAATAACACTACCTCCTGAAAAACAATAGAAAAGTTCTTCAGCAGCGCTTCAGGATCTACTTTACTTATGTCCTCTCCTCCCAGCAAGATCTTTCCTTTATTAATATCCCAAAATCTTGCGGCAAGCTTTGTAAGAGTAGTCTTTCCACTTCCGGATGCCCCGATGAGCGCCGTTACCTCTCCTTGTTTTGCCGTAAAACTTACATTCCTGACAACCGAATAATCCTCATATCCAAATGAAACGTCTTTAAATTCTATATCATAATTTTTCGGATGAAACTTTGATTCCCCCTCTTGGATCGGCATCGTTTTTATTTCTTTTATTCTGCCTACAACACTGTCAAGCATATCGATCATCCCCATAAAGGCTATGATCCCTTCTATCGGAAGATAGATACTTGCAGTCATGATAAGAAATACGATATATACGAAGATATTAATTTCCCCTGCCAAAAGCATTTGCGCGCCTGTAACTGCCACTGTTACGATTCCCATTTTCAGAAGCATTCCCGAAAAAGCCACTGCGACACCTGTTACAATTTCAATAGTGCCTTTTAATTTTGTGCTTTTCTGTAATTTTTCAAAAAATTGCTTTTTTGCTTTTTCTTCCATGTTATAGGATTTTATCTCCTGAATCTGTTCTATCGTTTCCTGAAGATCATCAAGTACCTCTCTGTTTTGTTCTACCCATTTTTCATTACTTTTCTTTCTCTTATTTTTTGATAAAAAGAAAATCAAAAGAGAAACGGGGATCACCCAAAGCGCTGCCAGACCAAGTTTCAAATTATAGTTAAGAATCAAAACAGAAATGATCGTTGTTGAAATCCCGGTAGCATATATATGCGGAACTGCATGAGAAAAAATTTCTTCATACAGCGACATATCTCCCATCATCGTCGCAGCCAAATCTGATATGTTTCTTTTTCCAAAATACGATAACGGTAATTTTTTCAATCTATTGGCAATATCGACTCTGACATTTGCGCTCTCACTGTAAACGTTCGTATATAGACGGGTATAGTCCCATCTTGCAACAAAAAACATAACAAAAAGCATTGCCAATATAATAAGTACATAATTTTGTGGTGTTAATGCTATCGCCTCTTCCGCAGTATCCATATCGCTTAGCGATTGAAATATAAACATAAATGCAATCATCGGCGGAAACATCTTCGTCAAATTTAAAATCGTACGGGAAAAAACAGCTTTTCTTAAATTGTTTGCTCCGGTCTGCGACATCGCATATTTTTTCATAAAATAATTAATCATTTTTACCTCCAATCTTCCAGTTGACAGATCTCCGGTATTCGTCCCAAAGCGACTTGTATATTCCGTTTTTTTCTAAAAGCGCTTCGTGTTTTCCTTCTTCTGCAATACGCCCCTTTTCGATTACGAGAATTTTGTCTGCATTTACAACTGTCGAAAGCCGATGTGCAATCAGCAATGTCGTTTTATTTTCAGCTAACTTTTTGAAAGATTCCTGTATAATGCGTTCATTTTCAGGATCTGCAAAAGCGGTGGCTTCATCCAGTATCACATATTCCGCATCCTTTAAAAAAGCTCTGGCGATCACGAGCCGCTGCGCTTCTCCTCCTGAAAAATATGTACCTTTCGTTCCATACACTGTCTCCAATCCATCTTTTAGACCGTCCACAATCTCTTTTGCTCCCGCATCAAAAAGCGCCTGTTCAATCTCTTTATCAATGGCATCTTCCTTCCCACACAGAAGATTTTCTCTCAGGCTCATTTTAAAAAGCCTTGCATTTTGAAACACAAATGAAATTTTCCGCATAAGCGAAGTTTTATCATATTCTTTTATATTGCTTCCGCCCAATAAAACTTCCCCTTCATCTGCATCGTAAAATCTTGCGGCAAGACGGGCGATTGTCGTCTTTCCGCTTCCCGAACGTCCGACCAGCGCCACTGTTTCACCTCGATTTACTTTGAAAGAAATGTTATCTAATACTTTTTCACTTCCGTAAGAAAAAGAAACGTTTTTAAATTCGATCCCGCCTGTCGTCTGATCTTCTTTCCCGTAAGCCATCTCATCATACTCAAGAATATCTTCTATTTTATCAAGAGCCAGTTCTGCAAAATAAAGATATTGACTGATTGTCGCAGTACGCATAATAAGAACTCCGAAAATCGGTCCGATCAAAAAGTATATGATCGAATCAGCGACAACTTCATGCGGATTTTCTCCCGCTGCAATAATAAACAAAGCAGCCGGAACAAGAAAAAACGCCGTCGAACCCGAAGTCGCTTCAAACATAGACATTTTATTTCTGTATCCCATAGTCATTTTCAAGACGCTGTCCTTCATAACAATAATAGAAGTATAAAGACGCTTAAAACTTTCCACGCTCTGACCGAATGTTTTTACTACCGGGATTCCTCTGACATATTCAACTGTCTCGGCAGACAATGTATTGATCTGTTTATAGTATTCTTCTCTGTTTTTCTTCCCTTGAGCAGTCAGCATTGTCGCCATAAAAATAAGGCCGATAAAAACAGGGATAAGACTTGTCAATCCTAACCTCCAGTCAAATAAAAACAAAAAGACTAATATGACAACCGGAGAAACAAATGTCGAGGCAATGTCCGGGAGCTGATGCGCCAAGACATTGTGCGTTTCACCTGCGCCGTTTATAATGATCCCGCGCAGTTTCCCGCTTTCTTTGTTCATAAAATACCCCAACGGTTTATCTAACAGTTTTTTCACACTGATCTTTATAATATTTTCTTCAACTTCAAATGCAAAAAGGTGTGAAAAAATTCCTGCCAAAACATATAAACCAAGTCCTACACAAGGAAATATTACCGCATATGCTATATTTTCTCTTATCATGGTGTAATTTACATTTCCATTCAAGATCACATTTTTTATAATATTGTGAATATACCACATAGGCATCAGCAACAGGATTCCCGACAAAGCCGAAAAAGCCATTGCCAAAAAAAGCATGTATTTTCTTTTCCCTGCATAAGGTATGATTCTTGTTAAAACAGACTTTTTCTTTTCTTTTTTCATCCTAATCCTCTCCTTTCACGCTCAAATCAACAAAATCTTTTCGGATTTCAGATTTGATAATTTTATCCCATTTAGTCTTTTTTTGTTTTTAAAACTAATTTCCGGTTGCTACAATCAGTATTGTATCAGTTTAATTATTGTGTTACAATAAACTTAGAGTTTTTAGTCCAAAAGGGATAACGTCTAATCGGGATATTTGTTTTTGCATGAAAGCGGAGAAAATTATAATGAACTACTACGAATTTGTTAAAAACTACTTAGGAACTGATTCCTGTAAAGAAAAATCAAAATACTGTAATATCGGAACTACTTTCTGCGTTTGCAGAGAGGAAGCAGAAGGCTGTTATTGGTTTTATGAAACGGATTCTTTTATCGTCGAGATACATGACTTTTTTATAAAAAAGGATATTGTCTACTCGTCTGCTCTTAATATGGATCAATTTATGTCGTTTTCTTCTTCCTGTATCATTACCGGAAACGGCGAAAGCTTTAGTCCTTATCAGACGTTGTCTGCAGGCTCTCTCCATATTGTCGATGTGGAAAATATGCACAAAGATTATAAATTTCTTTTGCACAGTAATTTCCCATATTTAAGCGTAGGAATCAGTTTCAAAAAAGAAATGATCGAAGAGTATCTATATTCTTTGAAAAAAGAAAAAAATATTTCTTATTCAGATATATTCACCTCTTTCAATCCGGCAATCATCAAATCGTTTGCACCGTTAGCGAAAGAAATATTAAACTGCAAAATGAAGTCTCCTGCCGCAGAGCTGTTTTTTGAGGCAAAGGCAAAAGAATGGCTTAGCTTGACTATAAACGCTTTTTTCAACAATAAAGATGTTCGTATTTCAAAAGACGATGACAAAGCATTAAAAGATGTGGCAAATTACTTAGACGATCATTACGCGCTCGACGTTTCTCAGCAGACCCTTGAAAAAATCGCCTCAATGAGCGGAACAAAATTAAAAAAATTATTCAAGCAAAAATATCAGCTTAGTATTACGGAATATTCTCAAAGAAGGCGTGTGAACATGGCGGAAACGCTGCTGCTTAACACTTCCCTTAGCATTAAAGAAATTTCCGAATCTGTAGGTTATTCATCCCACAGTAAATTCAGCTCTTGTTTCAAAAAGTTTAAAGGGATATATCCCCGCGACGTCAGAAAGCTTTCCGAAAAAAGCACACACACTTTAGGATGCGGAAGAATCACTCTATAAACAAAATCACCGGAAGTGCCAACAGGCACATCCGGTGATTCTGTTTATAGAACTTACTTCTGCATGTCACTAATTATTTTTTTCAGCATGTAAATTTCTTTTCTTCTTTTTTCCGTACAAAAAATATCGTTCCCGCGCTTAATACCGCAATCACTGCAAATAAAATCGGAGTTGAACTATCGCCTGTTTTAACAGCGCCTGCATTCTTTTCTTTGTCTTCTTTTCCGACTTCTTTTAATTTCAATTCGTCGATTGCTTTTGCAAGTGCCTGTTCTGCATCTTCTACTTCCGCTTTCGTTGCGTCCTCGTCTGCAAATACCTCTTTTGCTTTCGCTAATGCCGACATGAAGTTTTCTGCGCTTTCTTCTGTGTAAAGCTTCACATCGATCTGTTCTGCACTTTGGATCAATTCTTCCAGTTTTTCTTTGCTCGGTATCAACCTCAATCCAAAGACTGCATTGCGAAGATTTGCACACGCCTGATCCACTTCCTCTTTTGTCGCGTCCTGTTTTTCTAAAATATTTTCAGCCGCCTCAAATGCTCCCATAAAAATCTGACCGCTTTGGGCTGTATACTCATTCAGTTTTTCTACATATTTCCGCGAATCGTCTACAAGTTTCCGAAGCTGTGATTTATCCACAGGTATCACTTTCAATCCATCCATTGCCTCTTGTAATTTTTTATGAGCCGCGTCAAGTTCATCCTGCAGCGCATTTTCATTGGCAAGCACAGCTTCCGCTTCTTCAAGCGCTTCTTTAAACGCATTCGCACTCTGCTCTGTATAAATATCTGTATTGATTTCTTTTGCAATATCTACCAGCTCTCTGAGCAATTTTGCATCTCCTGTAAAAGACAAATATTCAAGCATTTTTTTAAGATCAGCTTCTGCCTTGTCAACTTCTCCCTGTGTTGCGGCTTCATTTGCAAAAACAGTTTCAGCCGCTTCAAGCGCCTCGTCTAATTTCTGTTTTACGATCGGCACAACATATTGGTATTCAGGCTTTGTTTTTACATCTTTCGTATACGCAATCGCAGCTCCCAGAGACTTCTTATCCGCTTCGGCAACCGGAGGTTTCTCTGTTTTTGTTCCTGTAAGGCGGATTTCCGCTGCCGAAGCATAGTCATTATCCGCCTCCACACTGATTGCATCCAAAGATGTCAAACGCACATATTTTGCACATACCGGCTCAAATGAAGCCAGTTTCCATGCAGCGTTCGCGTCCCATGTTCCTGTTGCCGCCTGTTCAAAGTGAACGCCGTCATTACTTACTTCCACTTTGTATTCCGTAATAATACCGTTTGTTCCTCCCGAAGGCCGCGGCTGATAACGGATTCCGTCGATCAAATAAAAGTCTTTCAGTTCAAACTGAATCCAATGTTTTTCGCGTCCGTGACCGGCGCTCCATTTTGTATGCCACAATGTATCCGCTTTTCCGTCCAGAACATTCGACGCCTCCTGACCCGATTGAGCCGAACCTGCCGCAGCGCTCATCTGATCTGTCGCAATATCTCTTGCCGCATCCGAAGGATCTACTCCGATGTATCCCATTTTAACATCCATATCTCCCGAACTTACGCACAAATCATTTGCATTTTTTACTGTGCCTGTTTCATCGCAGATAATTTTTGGTCCTTTAAACTGAATAGTTCCTTCATCGCCTTTTTGTACAGTGTATTCAAATACTAACTCCTTGTCGTCATTCCCACCGGATACATAGTTTGCATAACGGCCTTTACCATTTAACATAAATCTGAATTTCGGTGTTCCTTGCACAGTGACATTCTGATCTGTTTTCACTGTGATCACATATTTATCTCCCGGGAGCGTATAAGCGTGATCGTCTGTTTTTTCCACTTTGTATGTAACAGCTGTAATCGTCGGACTCAATAAATTCACTTCATCTTTAATATACTCTAAATTAAACGCAGTAAATTTGATCGTATTCTGATGTTCATAGAGAAGTCCCATATTTCCGTCTTTCATTTTTGTCAGACAAGAATATGCGTAATTATTAGGACAGAACATTTTTTCTTCTACCCAGTCTACAGAAAAACTATCCTTTGTTTCTGTCACTTCTCCGATTCGCAATGTTCCGTTATTTCTTCCTGTCCCTCCCGGATTCGACATGATCACTCTGTCTTTGCCGCCTGTTCCGTTTTTATCATAATATAAAACAGATAACTGACAGTATACTTCCGGCGCCGTTGTATCGATCGGATCACTCCATGTCGCTCCTCCGTCTGTACTTCTTGAAACAACAACTTTTCCGTTTCCGCGTGTATTTCTCATAAACTGAAGCAAATTTCCGCTGCTTAGTTCAATGATCTGACTTTCTGTCAGTTCACTGATGCCGACCGGATTTTGCGAAGAAGTCTCCTGTCCGTCTTTGTTGATTCTTCCGTCATTCGGAGATTCTCCTCTATGCCATGTTTTTCCGCCGTCATCACTGTAAACACAAGCCGAAGACTGGAATCCTATACCGCTTCCGGCAATCGTATAATAAATCGGGAATATAAGTCTTCCCGGATGCTTTTCATCATACTGAAGCTGAACTCCGAATCCAGGACCGACACCGCAAAATCTCATCCAGTCTTCTTTTACCTGCGGCGTAATGTCTACCGGTTCGCTCCACGTCATACCGTCGTCATCGCTATAACTTAGCCACAAATAGCATGTCTGCTTAGGATGAAGCGGAGCGGAATCGTTGTTCTTAGAAGCGCTTCTCAAATAAATATTTCCCACATATTTACCGGATTGATACAGATCGCCTTTTTCGTGGTATCCTTGTTTATCATTTCCTTCAAACTGTTTTACCACATAATCGGTTTTGCGATTCTCCTTATCAAATACTTCTCCGTTCTCTCGAAGCGTATATTGATTATTGTCTTTATCATAAAGCGCCAGATAATCTTTTCCATCTACTTTCACATAGCCTGTTCCCGTTTCTTTGATCGAATATGTACCCTGGCTTCCATTCGTCGATTCCGGCATCATATCTACAAGCATCCAGACACGCCCCGGATTCTTTCCGTTTTCGCCCTCTGCGATCAATGCCGGGTCAATCGTATACGCAGATTGTGTGCCGTTAAAATAGGATTGTGATTTCAGATCGATTACATCGATCGGCTCTTCCCATGTCAGTCCGTTATCTGTACTTCTTCTGACAACTGTATCAATATTTCCCCAGTCGGACCAATGTGTATTTCTTTGATCGGCTGCTGCGATCAGAGTTCCTTTGCTCGTTGTAACCATTGCGGGAATACGGTAATTATAAGAATCATAATCGCCCATATCATAAATACCGTACTCGCCTGTCTTATAGACGTTCTCTCCGTATTCCGGTTCATCCTGCGGCAAAGTACGTCTATGAAGCTCCATAACCTGTTCCGCATTTAACGTTTCATCAAACACATTGACGCTGTCGATCGTTCCGTAGAACGGCCATTTCGCGCCCGGCGTCTTATTCGTTCTGCTGATTCCGCCAAGCGTAACCATATCCGGAGTCCAATCTCCCTTCAGCAAATACGTTGTCTCGAATTTTCCGATGGATGCTCCGTCTAAGTAAAACTCTGCATGTGTGCCGTCAAAGGCATATGTCACCGTATGCCACTGGGCATTATTGACAGATTTTCCGTCTTTGAGCGTAATATATTTATCCCCTTTTCCCTGCACTTCATATCCGATCCGATTGTCCTTCGGCTTAATATAGAGCGCTCCGTACTCTTTATCCGCATTGCTGTTCGACAGCGATAATAATCCGTAAATCGTTTTGCCTACAGCCGCCTCGTTCAAGCGATATGCAAAAGAAAACGTTCCTTTTTTCAATCCGGAAATTGTCTCTTTTTGCTCCGGAAGCTGAACCATCTTTCCTTCTGTTCCGTCAAAAGTTTTTCTCTGATAAGTAAAAATCGGTGTTCCTACAGAAACTGCACCGTGATCTGCCAGGATCTGATCTTCGGAAGCCGCTTCATTATACAGTTTTACCTGCTTGATACTTCCGGTAAAAGGATAACTGTTTCCCGAAATCCGTTTTGCGCCTCCAAATGTCACTGAAGTCGGTTCCCACTCCATTTTATCAACAAAATTAGTCTCGTCAACTTCCCACTTCTGTACAAGTTTTTGATCCAGATATACTTTATAATAACTGTCCTTTTCTACCGCAAGCGTGATCGTATGCCACTGATTATCCGCAAGATTCACATTATCTACCGTAAAATTTCTGTGATCATTTACAGTTGCGTTTTTACGGAATTCAAAGCCGATTTTATTTCCGCCGCTGATATACAAAGACATGTAATGATTCGCATGCTTGTCTCCGTTGATCGCGGCCAGCGCCTGCAAATTAGTACTGCCTGTCTTAAAACTCAGCGTGATCGTACCACTTCCCAAATCGTTTACAAAAGACACGTCTTCTTGTGGTATTTCAAAACGTTGATCAATGCCTTGAATCTGCTGTTCTTCACTCAAATACTCCTTGCACAAAATTTTTGCCGTTTCTGCATCTGCCGCTGTCTCAATTCCTTCCGCACCTTCATTTTGAGCAAAAACAGGCATGGCGCCTTGGGTCACCATAGCGAGTGCCAAAAGGACCGCCATTATTTTTTTCTTCATGCTCATCTCTCCTTCTTTCAATGAAATATATTACAAATTATAGCATGTTTTCGTTTTCTTTTTTGTGCAAAAATGTTGCTTTTATTTTTACTTTTTGTATAATACGGAACATTTGATGTTATTTTGCATAATCAAGTTGATATATATATCACTTCAAAAGACATAACTCCCAATATCAAAAATCACCGGAAGTGCCAAAAAGCATCTTCCGGTGATTCTATTCACATGACCTACTTCTGAACGATATTGATTATTTTTTTCGGTACATAAATTTCTTTGACGATCGTACCTGTCAGTTTATCGGCTACCGCTTCTTTTCCGGCGGCGATTGCCTCATCTTTTGATGCATCGGCAGAAATACTGATAACAGCTCTTGTCTTTCCGTTAATCTGTACCGGCACTTCAATCTCGTCATCTTTCATTGCACTTTCGTCATATGACGGCCATCCTGCTTTAAAAATTGTTTCTCCATGGCCAAGCTGCTCCCACATTTCTTCGGCAAAATGCGGTGCAAACGGAGAAAGAAGAACCGCGATTGTTTCTAATGTTTCTTTATCAATTCCGCCTTCCTTTTTCGCCATTTCAATAAACTTGTTGTTATACTCCATAAATCCCGAAATTACAGTATTCAAACTGAAACTTTCCAGACGATTTGTAATATCATAAACCATTTTATGGCGAAGTTTTATCATCTCTTTTGTCGGCTGAACGTCTGCTTCTTTACTGTCCATAAGCAGATTCCAAAGACGTTTCAGGAAACGGTTTACTCCGTCGATTCCTCTGTCGTCCCATTCCGCATCCAACTCCGGCGGTCCTACAAAAAGCTCGTACATTCTTAACGAGTCGCATCCATAATCATTCACAAGAGCATCCGGCGAAACGACATTTCCTTTTGATTTACTCATCTTAATTCCGTTCTTTCCGGTGATCATTCCCTGATTGAACAATTTGTGGAACGGTTCGTCAAAATCTACTACTCCGATATCATACAAAAATTTTGTATAAAACCGAGAATACAGAAGGTGAAGCACGGCATGTTCTACGCCTCCGATATACATATCTACCGGCAGCATCTCGTCTGCTTTTTCTCTGGACACTAATTCTTTATCGTTTTTACTGTCTACATAACGCAAGAAATACCATGAAGATCCTGCCCATTGAGGCATCGTATTTGTCTCACGCTTTGCAGGTTTTCCACATACCGGACATGTACAATTTACCCATTCTTCAATTCCTGCAAGCGGTGATTCTCCTGTTCCTGTCGGCTCATAGGAATCTACGTCCGGAAGCGTAAGCGGAAGTTCCTCTTCCGGTACCGGAACATTACCGCAGTCAGGACAGTGAATGATCGGAATCGGTTCTCCCCAGTAACGCTGACGTGAAAATACCCAGTCACGCAGTTTAAAGTTGACTGTTGCTTTTCCGAATCCGCGCTCTTCTATAATGTGCGGAGCTTCTTTTTTAAGCACTGACGATTCCATTCCATTCCACTCGCCCGAGTTGATCATTGTTCCCGAAGCTTCTGTATAAGCTTCTGTCATATTTTCGATTTCTTTTCCGTCTTTTGCAATTACCTGAATAATAGGAATATTGAATTTTTTTGCAAACTCAAAGTCACGATCATCATGAGCAGGAACACACATAATCGCTCCTGTACCGTAATCAGCCAATACATAATCAGACAGCCAGATCGGTGTCTTCGCTCCGCTAAGCGGATTGATTGCATAGCTTCCCGTAAATACGCCTGTCTTCTCTTTGTCCTGAAGACGATCTACGTTTGATTTCATTGACGCATCGTAAATATATTTTTCCACTGCTTCTCTTGTCTCATCTGTCGCAAGAGATGCCGCCATCTCATGTTCAGGAGCAAGCACCATAAATGTCGCGCCGTAAAGCGTATCAGGTCTTGTCGTATAAACAGTGATCTTCTCATCTCTTCCGTCAACAGGGAACTCCACTTCTGCTCCGTAGGATTTTCCGATCCAGTCAGCCTGCATCTTCTTTACTTTTTCCGGCCAGTCCAGCTTATCGAGATCATTTAACAGCCGATCTGCATATGCTGTGATCTTCAACATCCACTGACGAAGATTTTTCTTCGTGACTTCCGCTCCGCAGCGCTCGCATTTGCCATTTACAACTTCTTCATTTGCCAAACCGGTCTTACAGGACGGACACCAGTTGATCGGAAATTCTTTTTCATATGCAAGTCCTTCTTTAAACATCTTCACGAAAATCCACTGCGTCCATTTATAAAAGTTCGGATCTGTCGTGTTGACTTCCATGTCCCAATCATAAAGCGCTGCGATCTCATTGATCTGACGTTTAATATTCGCCACATTTTCCGCCGTTGATTTCGCCGGATGTACTCCCATCTTGATCGCATAGTTTTCAGCAGGCAGACCGAATGCATCCCATCCCATCGGATGTACAATATAATATCCCTGCTGAAGTTTATAACGGCTCCATACGTCAGAAATTACATACCCTCTCCAATGTCCGACATGAAGACCGTTTCCTGACGGATACGGAAACATGTCAAGACAGTAATACTTCTGTTTTTTATTTCCGTTATCATCCACTCTTGGATTTACCGAATTTTCCGCCCATTTTTCACGCCACTTTTTTTCAATCGCTTTGTGATTATACATTATCTTTGTACCCATATGTTTCTCTCCTTCATTCATCGTTATATTACGCATAAAAGAAAGCCTTCCGTTCCTGAAAACTCAAGAGACGAAAAGGCTTATTTCCGTGGTACCACTCTTGTTCATCCGACCGGACCGGGAAAACTTTTTTGTTCCTGTATCCTCATCCGACCAAATGCACTCATTCATTCTATAACGGGAATTCCCGCTTTCGTCTACTTGAAGTTCAACGAAAGAACTCCGAGGTGAGTTCACAGTTTACGTTTCTGCCTCGCACCGACCGGCAGTTCTCTGAATACGATACACTCCTACTATTCCTCTTCCATGTTTTTGCAATATCCTTATTCATTATAAATATGTCATTAAAATAAGTCAAGGTATTTTCACCGGAACTATGCCGATTCCGCTATCACTTTCGATTTTTCAAAGTTACGTCAACTCTGCGATTCTGGATACGCCGACATAAATTTCGGATATTTTATACCATGTACTGTAGTCGACTTTCCCCGTTTGCGGCAGTTGAAACACTTCCTGAAATTTTCTGACCGATTCCGCCGTTTTTGAACCGTAAATACCGTCTGCCGTAATTTTAGGTATCGCAGGATACGCTCCCGCAATTACATTCAACTGCTCCTGTATCTGCCTCACCTTTTCTCCGCTTGACCCGATCTCCAATACATATCCCGGCCACGAAGATGGAATACCTGATATTTCCGGCGCAATATTAATATACATGTCATCTCCGTAAAAATAACGAAGAATCTCGATCGGTGTCAAACCTTTATCTCCAAGTTCCTTCGACCCCCATTGTGTCAACCTTTTCGTAACAACATACAAATCATTTTATATCTCTATAAGGTATCCTTAACGTAAAAACCTACAACTGTTACTTCTTTATATAATGTATGAAGATGATACAATATTTCTCCCCGGAGCAGATACTCCGGGGAATGTTTTTAGTACAGCTGAAATTTATCAAACGCAATGCCGAAACATCCGGCATATCCATCCTGTCCATTTCCTACTTCATTATCGAACTGCCAAGGATAGTAGCCACCGCCGATCGGAGCAACTCTATACTGCGCTTTCTGATAACCGTATTTTGCAACAATGTCCGCCGGAGTATCATAATATACCTCTACGGCATCGATCACAGCTCCCGGATATC
>OGQF01000131.1_pt1 | contig 59848 bp, 42 predicted proteins | sample 1553141 | NCBI WGS metagenome assembly OGQF01 (sample SAMEA2580005, study PRJEB22360) | human gut metagenome | biome: human gut; feature: human-associated habitat; material: faeces | place: Denmark | collected 2008/2010
TATCGGCTGCCAGTAGCAAAGTGGCCTTACTGAGTTGATTGCCATGTGCCCCGTCTTTCCAGTGGCGTATCGGACTGACGGTGAAAAGTATCTTCAGGTCCGGGCATTGCTCCCATAAGGAGAGCAACAACTCCTTCCATTCCGACACAATCTCCGCTACGGATAGCATCGAGCGGTCAAACATTTTCTCCGGTAGCTTATGGCAGTTTGCTACCACCTGGCCGGAACTTTTCAGCCGATAGACATAGGCAGTCCCCAGTGTGATCACCATATATCCGGTTTTCCTGATCTCTTGTGCCGAGGCAAACAATCTGTCATTAATATTTTCCAGGCACTCTGTTTCCGAGGTGGAAGAGAAACGGCTGTGGTGCGTAAAACTATGATATACGCCTTCGTGCCGGAATAAATCATTTGCTGTAAACCGCTCCGGATGTAGCAGCATTCGCAATGCGGCAGCGATGGATGCCGGATTATACAGTGTTCCGAACGGATTAATATCGACATTGAACTTGTTCTCAGCCAGCTTCGCCCCGATATTTTCCGCAAAACAGGAACCGAGCAGTAAGATGCGTTCCTGCCAGGAAAACCGGAAAGGAGGCTTGGGTATTTTGATAGCGGTGTATAGTTCCATATTATTCCGTTGGGGCGTTAGGTAACGGGCCGGCTGTTGGTTGCTGAGGCGAACGCCTGGTGTAGAAAGCCCGTTTTCCGCACCAGCTCTTTTGTATCTGATTGTCTTCAAGCAGCTGTTCCAGATCTTTTTTAGTCTTTTGCCGCGTGCATTGGTTCAGGCTGGCAGCAACCGTCAGGTTGATTGTCCCATAGTTTTTTATATACCACAGGATACGTTTCTGCCGGATATCGGCATTGTAGTTTTTTTTCTCGCTGGTCCCTTCCCGCCGTTCGATACGAACGCCCCGGAAACGTTTCTTCAACTCCGGATCAGCACGAAACTCCACGTTCTTAAACTCAATGGATGCCGAGCGTATATCTTTTTTGTTTTCCACCTGCTGCTTGCATCTCAGCGTCACTGAAAACGTACCGATCCCTTCCAGATGTACACTCTGGCTATTACTGAGACAGAAGTACAACCGATCGCTGATTGCCTTGATTGCCCCTTTGATATCGGCCGTCGTGAAAGTACTCATGCTCTCGATCATCCGCGCCAGTTCGTTGGTATTGACGGTCTGGATATTGATAGCTCTGGCATGTAACGTCGGCTTCTCTTCCCCATTCCTGGGGGGATTGGCAAATAAGTCGTATTCAATACTCATATTCCTCCTGATGTTTAAGGTTTAACGTCATGACTATTAAGGATTTTTCTCCCTAATCTTATTTATGAAACAATTACTTTCCATAAATGTAAGGTTAGGGATACAAATATGTAAGGTATACTTTACATATTTGTAATTTATGCTTTTCATATTTAAAAGTCCGTACCAAAGGTAATAAATCTCCTGATATAAAGAATTAATTATTCGGTACTTTTTCTTAGTTCTAGTAGGATTATTGGGTATGTGTTGTAAAGTGCTGAAAGAAAAGCTATATAGATATATATTAATGTACGCCCGTACATTAATATTATCGAATGTAAAATGTGTGAAAAAACAGCGTGTAATTGATTGATGAATAGGGAGATGGTAGAGAAAATGCCGTGACGAAAAAAAACGTTCCTTTAATCTCGCCATTTTTTTTAGGGGCCTTTCCTTTCGTTTGTGAAAGGCCCTGTTTTGTACATTGTTTGCTATTCGATTGATAAGAAAGCATATAGACTGATAAAAAATATCTTAAAAAGAATGGTTGGTATGAAACTAATTCTTACTTTTGTTGACGAGAAAAAAGGAACGTTTAAACTCGCCATTTTTTGGGGGAGTGGAACGTTTCTATTGTGAATTGGACTTATTACACTTTAGTATTAATATTAAATTATTTATTATGAACAAAAAGTTTACTACTTTGGTAGCTAGCGCTTTGTTAGCTATTGGTTCATTTTCGGGAAATGCAGCTACTTTACCTGGTATTCCTTCCTTGGATTTAGGAACGAATAAAGGTTTGTATCAGTTGCAAGTAGCAGATGGAAAATTCCTAGCTATCGAAAATGACAGTTTGAAATTGCTTACAACTCCGGGCGATTTGACTTTAAATACACTATGGTGTGTTGATGTTCAAACTTACGATCAGGGACAAGCAATTAAATTTGAATTCAGAAATAAGGCAACTAGTCAGGTTCTGGAGGTTTCTCAAGATTATTTAAAAGGAGTTGCTGCTGGTGGTACTACTGCTGATTTGGAAGTTGGTGGTGCTATTGGTGGTTGGGCATTCTCTAATGCAATTAAACCTTTGCAGTCAGCTAGACCATTGTATTACTATTTTAGTTCAGATTCAGTAGTAGCTTTGAATGCAAGTACTGTTATTGATGCTAATAGTAGCTATGTAAATCTGAAAAAATTTGAAGCAGAAAAAGAAAATACTTATTCTTCTGCTCTTCAATTTACTTTAGTTGAAGCTGCTCCTATGACTCTTACTGCTTCTCAGATTAATACAATCTTGGGAACTCAGGAAGATGCTAAAGCTGGTGTTAAGTTATCTTTTGATCCTGATAAAAACGGAACTACTCAAATTAACTACTTTACAGATGATGCTAAATTCTTAGCTGATACGACAATGACTGCTGGCGCGGTTGATCCTACTTGGGTTCGTATTTTGAAGAAAGATAGTTCTTATGTATATGTGGATACTGCTTATATCAATCAGAACGGTGAAAAATTCTTGGCATTTGCTGAAAAGAAATTCACTAAAGCTGCATTGAAAGGCAAAACTATTGCTGACACATTAGGCGTAATCAATGATCAGTCGAAGTTTACATTCACTTATTGGCCTTCTATTGATAGCTTGGTAATTCAGGTTAAACAAGCTACTTATGATGTTGCTGGTGATGGCTTTGCTAATGATTTGACATCTGCAGATCAGGCAGTTCGTCCGACTGTAACGGGTAATAAATCTGTTACAAACACAGCTACTGATGATAAGAACTATGTAACAATCCAGGATTTAGTTAAAGCAGATGAAATTCGTATTGTAACAATTTATGGAAAGAAAGAAACTAAGATTAAATTCAATCTTGGTACTTGTGCTGAACCAGCTCCGACAAATAAGATTTCTATCGAAGAAGGTCTGTATTTGATTAAGAATAAGGCTGGTAAATATTTGGCAATGCCTATCCATGAAGATTCTACTTATCATTGGGTTTCTTTGGAAGCTAATGTTAATCCTTGGGATATGCCTTCATTCCAGTGGGTTGTAGAAAAAACTCGCAAAGGAAGTGATATTTCTCCAATTTCTATTATCAACCGTGAATTCGGTGCAGCAAAAGGTACAGTAACTTCTTCTATGCAGTTATATAACGATGCTGATGCTGTTATCAATGGTGAAGCAGTTGAAATTGTTGTAAAAACTGTAGGTGAAGCTAATGCTGATAAGGCTGGTTTCCAGAAAGCTACAGCGGCAATCATGGCTAACAAATATTTAGGTTACAGATACTTGGATAAGGATTCTTTGACTGTAACTACCTATAAATTAAAATACTGGACTTCTTTTGCATCAGATGATTTGTATATGGGTGCTATGAAGAGCGGTGACTCTGTAATTTATGTAGGTGCTAAAGATAACTATGTATTGGCTTCTACAGGTAATGCAGGTAACTACGGTTATAAAGGTAATGTATCTGGTCTGTCTCAATTGGTTCGTCAGGCTTATACAATGAAGTCTAAGGGGTCTGACAAAATGGTTGTAGAAGCAGGTGAAAACAGAATCGCTGTTTCAGATGCTACTAATGCTCAGATCGCTAAATTCTTCTTCAAAGCTAACAACAATGTAGAAGGTACTATTTATTATGCATTAGTTGATACTGCTTATAAGATGGCTCCGGATTCTCTGCGTAAAGTTGGTGTTGATGAAAACAACAAATATTTGAAGAGACAAGTAATGACAGAAACTCGTACTTCTGCCTTTACTGTAGAAGTAGACAATGCTCCATTGTATCGTCGCTTTAACTCAACTTTGGAAGGTGTGGCTAGTGATGCTACTGATACATTGCGTTTCTTCGAAAAATATCGTAATGAATTCCTGCAGCTTGAAGCTAACGAACACTTTATGGTTGAAGGTATCGAATTCTTAGGAATTGATGCTGCTGATAAAGCAAAAGATGGTTTGTCATTCATCGTTGATACTGCATGGGTAGAACGTGCAGGAAGTAGAGGCTATATCAAACCTCAATATTTGGTTTCTCTGGCTAGCGAAACAGCTCCTACTATTACAATTGTTGAACGTTGTCCGGTTTGTCAGGCTTTGATTGAAGCAGGTAAAGAAGCTCCTGAACATTGTATCCATGATAAAGTTTATACAGTACCAGGTCACGTAAGAGGTCACTATCTGGTTAACTTTGTAGATTCAGTAGCTACAAATAACTCTAATAATGCAATTGCAAAAGATTACAATTGGGGTAAATATTCTCGTGCAGGTTTCGTTGACGGTGTTCACGTTGGTGATAGCTTGTATCTGTTGATTGGTCAATTCGCTGGTATTGCAACAAAAGATATTGATTTGTCTGCAATCAAGAAAGCTAATGATAAATATATTGCTGATGGTGGTGCAAAAGATCGCAATGGCAATGGATATTATATCAAAGACCTGAGAGGTGATGCACACAAAGCATATACTTGGTCATTCCGTTATGTAGATACTGATGCTGCAGTAGAAGAAATCGAAGAGCCGAATCGTTCATTCTTGTTCGAATCACTGCCGTTGAATGCTGCTGATGTTATTGCTCCTTCTAAAGCTTCTTGGTTGAAGATGCAGAATGGTTGTCTGGTAATGTCTGATGCTAATGCTTCTACATTTAACGAAGTTATTACAGGTGGTGATGATGCTTTGATCTTCAATGTAGAACCGGGTTCTAAAGATGACATTGCAACAGATGCAATCGCTCCTGAAGTATCTACTATCAGTGTAACTGCAACAGAAGGTGCTGTTGTTATCAAGGGTGCTGCTGGCAAGACTGTTACTATCAGCAACGTTCTTGGTCAGACAATTGCTAACACTGTAATCTCTTCTAGCGAAGCTACAATCTCTGTTCCTGCAGGTGTAGTATTCGTAGCTGTTGAAGGCGAAGCTGCTGTTAAGGCAATCGTAAAATAAGAATAATTTTAAACAGAAATAAATTCTAAAATTTCCACGAGTTGGGGTAGAGACGTAGTACGCTACGCCTCTACTATCCATCAACTACCCTGTGATAGGCGAACAAGTGGTTATTAATATTAAGTAATAAAATAAAGTTCTTACTGTAATTTCTCCCGTGAGGAAGGAATACAGAAAAAAACAGCCTCTGCGATCTTGTGTCGTAGAGGCTTTGTTGGTTGCAGTTGTTTTGCATGATAAAATAGGTTGAAAATGAAAAAATGTAATTAATTTAGCTGCCAGGAAATAGTGTTAATACTTGAAATCGATATGGGAAAACTGGATAAACAACAAGAGTACTTTGTTTTGTCTGCTTTGAAGCAAGACAGCAAAGAGGCTTTCTCATTATTGTTTCAGACCTATTATACCGATCTTGTATTGTTCTGCGGGAATTTTATAAAAGACAAAGATTCTTGTGAAGACATTGTTCAATCAATCTTTTTAAAACTTTGGAACGAGAGGAAAAACATACAGATTGAAACTTCTTTGAAATCTTATTTGTTGAAGGCTGTCCGTAACAGTTGTTTTGATGAATTTCGTCATCTTGAAATTGTCCGTCAGTATGAGACGGAGTATGAAAATACAGTACTTGATTCTTACGATACGGAAAATTATGTCTTGTATTCAGATTTGCATGACCATTTGCGTCATGCCTTGGAACAGGTGCCGGAGTTGTATAGGGAAGCTTTTGAGCTGAATCGCTTTGAAGGATTGAAATACAGGGAAATAGCAGAAAAGCTGAATGTATCGGAGCGGACAGTTGAAGTCCGTGTCAGTAAGACTTTGGAATTATTACGGAAACATTTGAAAGAGTTCTTCATGCTATTGCTTTCAATAGGTATTCCCTAAAAAAAGTTATAAGCCATGTGGGAAATGATTCCCCGGACGTCTTAAATACTATAAAAGAGAAAAAATGACAGACAAAGATCAAATACAACCTATTATCACAGCTTATTTATCCGGTAAAGCAACGGCAGAAGAACGCAGTAAACTGGATGATTGGGTGAAGCAATCTCCTGATAATGACCGATATTATCAGGAAATGCGTAATATATGGCAGGTGATGCACCCCGCTTTTACCCCCTCTGAGATTCATGTATTTGAAGCCGAGAAAAAAGTTTTAGCAAATATCGCAACCACAAGGAGGAATATCGCCCGTACATTAATTATCTATTGGCAACGTATGGCTGCTGTCCTTGTCATCCCTTTGTTGATCATCTGTACTTATTTATTTTTAGAGAAGGATAATGGGGTGTATGATGCGATAGAGTATCAGGAAGTGAAATCACCTCACGGTACTTTCTCTGAAGTCCGTCTGCCGGATGGAACGAATGTCTGGCTGAATGGTGGAAGTACCCTGAAATATCCCTTAACTTTCCGGAAAGGCGAGCGGAATGTTTTCTTGAGTGGCGAAGGATATTTTGAAGTGCATTCGGATAAAGAAAATCCTTTTATCGTAAAAACCGATCAGATAACTCTCCGGGCTACCGGTACGGCTTTTAATGTGGAGGCCTATGGAAGTGATTCTATTACTGCTGTTACTATGGTTAACGGAAAGATAGATGTCGCTTTCGGAAACTCTTCACCTGTTGCTATGGTTCCGGGAGAACGAGCTTCCTTTAATAATCTCACGAAACAATGTCTTATTGCAAAGACTGATCCTTATAAGTGGTATGCCTGGAAAGACGGGCTGATGATATTCAGGGATGACCCGCTTGAGTTTGTATTTAAAAAGATAGGACAAACTTTTAACGTTAATATAACAGTAAGAGATTCAGCTATTGCAAAACAACTGTACAGAGCTACATTTGAACATGAGTCTCTAGATGAAATACTTAATCTACTGAAATTAACAGCTCCTATTCAATATAAAAAATACGGCCGAAACAAGACTGCTGACAATCAGTTTGATAAACTACAAATAGATGTTTTTGGGGATAATAGAAAATAAAATGAAAAAAAAGACCTTTAGGATTGTGGCTTTTTATTCATGATCCGTCTTATTAGAAGAAAGACCAGTTGTTTTATTAATTCTTAAATATAATTGCCTATGGAGAATCTGTTTTAATCAATTTATTTCCAGAAAAAGGCAGACGAAAAAGGGAAGGTATCGCACACCTTCCCTTCAAAAGTCTAGCTGAACAAGAGTGTTGTATAACCTTATTTTCTAACTAAACACAACAAAAATATGTATTCAATTCCAATTAGAGAAATTAAAAAGCAAATATTAACCTCTAAGTCTTTTCTGATTATGAGAATATGCTTGTTTTTATTGATTTGTAGCATGCTGCAATCATTTGCTTCAGAAATCCATTCACAAGTTTCCGCTTTATCCCTAAAGATGAAAAACGCATCAATAGAAGACGTTTTGAATGAGATAGAGGAGCAAACTGAATATCGGTTCCTTTATAATAAAAGAATGGTTGATGTAACCAAACCGGTTAATATCGAAGTTAATAAGGAAAGTTTGTCGAACGTATTGCATGCCCTCTTCAGAGGCACGGATGTTGTTTATACGGTAAGTGATCGTCAAATAGTATTGGGACGTAGCAAAACGGTAGAACAGCAAAGAAAAAGAATAACCGGAAAGGTCAGTGATAATAGTGGCATTCCCGTGATTGGCGCCAATGTTGTTGAGAAAGGCACGACAAATGGTACAATTACGGATGTGAACGGGAATTTTTCGCTCGATGTAAATAATGAGGCTGTTTTGCTTATATCATATATTGGGTATAATACCCAGGAAATTTCTGTTGTAGGCAAATCTACATTAAATTTGACTTTGACTGAAGATTCACAGAGCTTGGAGGAAGTTGTCGTTATGGGATATGGTGTTCAAAAGAAAAAATTGGTTACAGGCGCCACTGTTCAGGTGAAAGGCGACGATATTCAAAAGTTAAGTACTATCTCTCCGTTGACAGCTATGCAGAGCCAGACGCCAGGTGTTTTTATAACTTCTACTTCCGGTGAACCTGATGGCGGTTATAAGGTAAATATTCGTGGTTTGGGTACGATTGGTGATGCCAGTCCGTTATACATTATTAATGGAATTGTTGGAGGGGATCTGAATTCTATCAGTGCTTCGGATATAGAATCCATTGATGTTTTGAAAGATGCTGCATCTGCTGCTATTTATGGTTCAAGGGCCGCCAATGGCGTTGTTCTGATTACGACGAAACGAGGAAAAGTAGGGAAGCCGACTGTTACTTATGACGGATATGTCGGTATACAAAATGTAGCCAAATACATGGATGTGCTGGATGCACAACAGTATATGGAAATACAAAATGAATCATTGACGAACGTAGGGATTGCTCCTAATGATTATTCGACACTTGTACCGGATTATGTCTGGAAGGATTTGCAGAATGGGTGGAAAGGAACGAATTGGCTAAAAGAATTTACAAATAAGAATGCTCCTGTACACAATCATGCACTAAATATTTCAGGAGGAACGGAACAATCTATTTATTCTACTGGCGTATCTTATTCCTCTCAGGAAGGTATTTATGGCGAACCGGAAACATCCAAATATAATAGAATAAGTTTCCGGGCAAATACGGAATATATTCTTGCCAAGAATAATGATTTTGATATTGTGAAAGTCGGAGAGAATATTCTATATACATATAAAAAGAAAAATGGAGGAGTCGGCAATGTAAGGAATATGCTGACGGGAAATCCTTTGATGCCGGTATATGATCCGGATGGTAATTTCCATAAAACAATGGTACTTGATGCAGACCGTGCAAATCCTATCGGACAGTATTATTACAATAATTCTTTAACGGCAAATACCAGTCATGATCTGAAAATTAATGCTTTTGTGGAGATACAGCCAATAAAGAATTTGATAATAAAAAGTAATGTGGGTTATTCTTTGTGGGCATACTCCAACAGATATTATGGGCCGGCTTATAATCTAGGAGACAGATATTTCAGAACAGAAGATGTGGTGAAACAAGATCAGACAATAAGCAGGAGTTTTCAGTGGGAGAATACTATTTCTTATGATTTTACAATTAAAGAACATAACTTTTCGGCTTTGTTGGGGCAGTCAATTGAAAAACACGGTTTGGGTGAAAATATCAGCGGCCAGAATATGGGGTCTTTGTTCGACTCATTTGATTATGCTTATTTGAATAACGTGAAAACTATTGTTCCCGGTAAAACCCTTGTGGGAGGTAGTCCTGCAGGTGAATCGGCAATATCTTCTTTCTTCGGACGTGTTAATTATAATTTTAAGGAAACATACCTTGCATCTGTTATCTTGAGAACTGACGGTTCTTCTAATTTTGCCAGAGGTAACCGGTGGGGCTATTTCCCATCTGTTTCATTAGGCTGGGTGATAAGTAACGAGGCGTTTATGGATAATACAAAGATGTGGATGGATTTTCTGAAGATACGTGCAAGTTGGGGCCAAAATGGTAATCAGGCAGTCTCTCCTTTCCAATATTTGGCAACATATTCATTTGATGCGTCGGATTATTTCTTCGGTACAGATAAAAATGCTTGGTCAACCGGTGCATATCCAAGTATTTTGCCGAATAAAGATATTACCTGGGAAAGGTCGGAACAGTTAGACTTGGGTTTGGATGCACGTTTCCTTAGCAGTCGTCTGGGAGTTACTTTTGACTGGTATAAGAAGACGACCAAAGATTGGTTGGTTCAGGCACCTATCTTAGGTTCACAGGGAGCAGCTGCTCCTTATATAAATGGTGGTGATGTAACTAACAAAGGTGTTGAATTGAGCCTGACCTGGAATGATATGGTTGGTGATTTCTCTTATGGAGTCAATGCAAACCTGGCTGTGAACAAGAATAAAATTACCCGTATTGCAAACTCTGAAGGCGTGATAGAGGGTACAAACCCTGGTTTTGGGGATGGTCAGCCACCGATTTATCGTGCACAAGTTGGATATCCGATCGGTTATTTTTATGGACTAAAGACAGCAGGAGTTTTCCAGAATCAGGAGCAGATAGATAATTATGAAGGAGCAATGTTGAGTGGAACGGCTCCCGGTGATTTAATTTTTGTGGATATGAATAAGGATGGGGTGATCGACATGGCTGACCGTACAATGATTGGAGATCCTAATCCTAATATGAACCTGGGGTTAACAGTAAATCTTGGATATAAAGGTTTTGATTTCTCGGTTACGGCAAATGGAGTCTTTGGAAATCAAATCGCTTCTTCTTTCCATAAAGTAAATCATTATAAAGAAAATTATCCGAGTGTTTTGCTGGGAAGATGGCATGGTGAAGGAACATCGAACAGATATCCGCGTTTAACAGCTGATTCAAGTCCTAACTTTATGCAGTTCAATGATATCTATATAGATAATGGTGATTTTCTTCGTATTCAGAATGTTACATTAGGCTATGATTTCAAGAAGCTTTTCCCGAAGATGATTTTACAACAAGCACGGCTATATGTGACAGTTCAGAATCTCTATACGTTTACCGGTTATTATGGATCTGATCCGGAAATAGGAACTGCACCCGAAGGATGGTCTAAAGGTGTCGATAGTGGATTTTATCCGATTCCCCGTACTGTATTGGTGGGGGCTAATATTAAATTCTAAAATAAAAAAGCCATGAAAAAGTATTATATAGTATTTCTTTTAATAGCTGTGTCTTTAGTTTCTTGCGATGATTTTTTGGATACAAAAGACTATACAAATAAGAATGATCAGAATTTCCCGTTAACGGAAAAGGATGCAAATATGTCGTTAGCTTCCTGTTATCATGTAATGGCTTCCTGTCAGGAATTTTCTTCTTATTATATTGGAGATATTCTTTCTGATGACCGTTTTGGAGGGGGTGGACCGAATGATTTTAATCAACAGGCATGGGACCAGATGAAAAAGTCAACGGAAAATATGCAACAACAAACCTGGATACGGCTTTATCAGGGAGTTTTTCGTACAAATAAGTTATTGGAAGCCATGGATCAGATTATTTTTGAAACAGAAACATCCAAAAATACCCTGAAGGGAGAGACTTATTTTATGAGAGCCTATTTCTACTTCGAATTAACGAAAATGTTTGGAGAGGTACCATTGTTGACAACATCAGAATCAGTAAATATACCGAGAACAGCTGCTCCGGAAATCTTTGCTCAAATAGCATCTGACCTTAAAAATGCAATTGAATTGTTACCTTCTACCAGTTTTACTGCTCAATTGAAGTCTAATCTGGGACATGCAACTAAATGGGCAGCGGAAGGAATGTTAGCCCGGGTATTCTTATTTTATACCGGATATTATGGACAAACATCACTCCCTGTTGCCGGAGGAGGCGAACTGTCTGACTCCAATATTGTTGCTTACCTTGAAGACTGCATGAATAATAGTGGGCATCAGTTGGTTTCGGAATTTCGTAATATGTGGCCTTATACGAATCAACTGACCGGAGAAGATTATGCCTATAACAAAGGGAAGAACTTATCATGGGTCGGTGATGATAATAATATAGAGACTGTGTTTGCCATAAAGTTTGGAACTAAAGGGGATTGGAGTAATAAAGATTATGCTAACATGGTTGCTTTGTGCTGGAGTCTGAGAGGACAATCCAGTTATGCAAATGTATTCCCATTTGGGCAGGGTTGGGGACAAGGACCTGTTAATCCCAGGTTTATAGAGGATTGGATTAAATATGAACCGAATGATACAATTAGGCGTAAAGGAAGTGTAATTGATATCAAGGATCCGGAAGAAGGTATTGAGTCATATGAAGATGGGGGTTGGGAACAAATGCAGGACGGTGGTTTCTGGCAAAAGAAGTATATTGCAGTAAATGCCTGGACTGATAAAGAGACCCGGAGTTTTAAAGGTTATTCTACTTTGATGTTTGGAGGTCTTGATGATTATAGCTTTATCAATACTCAGGACCAGGTTCTATTACGATATGCAGATATTCTGTTGATGCATTCGGAATTGACAAAAACAGCGAAAGGAATTAATATGGTTCGTGAAAGAGTTAATTTGCCTCCTGTTGCCGGATATACACCGGAAATTTTGAAAAATGAACGGCGCTTCGAATTAGCATTTGAAGGGTATCGTTATTTTGATTTGTTACGTTGGTATGGTAAAAATGCAGGTGTAGAGATCGATAAAAATCAAAATGGGGTGAAAGTTTTGAATAATCGGGTAGAGACTGTCATTAATTATAATTTGACTAAACGTATTCAGGATACAGGTGGTTTCTTGCAGGTGCCTCAATCTGAAATCGATTTGTCGGATGGCGTCTTAATTCAAACACCTGGTTGGACTAGTTCTGATATTACATTATGATTTTTATACATCCGGATCTATAAGGTCCGGATGTAATTCAGTTTTTAATTCTCAATTCTTTATATAATCGGATAATATATTATGAAAAAAATAATCTTCTTGTCTGTTCTCATATCCACTCATATTTTAAGTTCTTATTCTCAAGAGAAAAAATGGATTGATTTTAATCAGAATGGGAAAAAGGATCTGTTTGAAGATCCGGAAGCCTCCATTGATAATCGGGTGAATGATTTGCTGTCACAAATGACAACCAGTGAAAAAATCCTGTTGTTGCGGGAAGTTTCTCCAGCAATACCACGGTTGGGAATAGTCAAGTATGATCATGGAAATGAGGCCTTGCACGGAGTTGTCCGCCCCGGCAAGTTTACGGTTTTTCCTCAGGCTATAGGTTTGGCTGCGACGTGGAATCCGGATCTGATTTATCATGTTTCGACTGCAATATCAGATGAAGCACGAGCCCGGTGGAATGAATTGGAACAGGGTAAAAATCAAACGAGTAAATTTAGTGATTTATTGGCATTTTGGTCTCCAACCGTTAATATGGCGCGGGATCCTCGCTGGGGACGAACTCCTGAAACATATGGTGAAGATTGCTATTTGACATCCAGGATCGGAGTCGCTTTTGTAAAAGGATTGCAAGGAAATGATTCCAGATATTTGAAAGTAGTATCTACCCCCAAACACTTTGCCGGGAATAATGAGGAGCATAATCGGTTTGAGTGTAAAATGGAAGTGTCCGAACAAACATTGAGATCTTATTATTTGCCGGCATTTAAAGCATTGATTACTGAAGGGAAGGCGGAATCTATAATGAGTGCTTATAATGCAATAAATGGTGTGCCCTGCACAGCTAATAAATGGCTGCTGACAGATGTTTTAAGAAACGAATGGGGATTTAATGGGTATGTGGTATCTGATTGTGGTGCACCTGGATTTCTTTATTCTGACCATCATTATGTGGAGACAAGGGAGGAGGCTGCGCAAAAGGCCTTAAAGGCCGGGTTAGATTTGGAGTGTGGTGGTTATTGTTCGGAGTGTTTTATTTTTACTGATTATTTGCCAAAGGCTTTGGAACAAGGATTAGTGACGGATTCCGAAATAAACAGGGCTGCTTTTAGAGTTTTAAGAGCTCGTTTTAAATTAGGGATTTTCGATGATCCGAGTTTGAATTTGTATACAAAAATCTCTCCTTCTGTTATTGGGTCGGAAAAACATAAACAGCTGGCTTTAGAAACTGCGAGACAATCGATCGTTCTTTTAAAAAATACGGAAAATCTTTTGCCTTTGAATAAAAAGAAAGTAAAGAGTATAGCCGTATTGGGAATAAATGCAGGAGTAGCAGAATTCGGTGATTATAGCGGTACTCCGCTAAATGATCCTGTCTCTCCATTGAAAGGAATTCGAAATAAAGTTGCCGACACTGGTATTGATGTCCGATATGTACCTTGGTTGACAAATCCGATAGAATATGAAACAGTAAATACAGCGTTTTTCTCTTTTGACAGAAATGGAAAGACAGAAGAAGGTTTAGAAGTGTCTTATTTCCCCAATACAAATTTTCAGGGAACTCCTGTCATATCAACGGATAAGCAGATTCAGTTTGATCCAGCAAATCAGCCTCCCAATCCTTTGGTCCCTAAAGGACAAATATCGGTTCGTTGGTCCGGTAATCTGAAAGTTCCGGTAACAGGGAAATACAAGATAGGACTGAACTCAAAAGGAGAGGCACGGTTTTATTTGAATGATCGGCTACTTCTTGAGAAAAATTCAAAAGATACAGATCCCAATGTCGAATTCGACTTGGTTGCAGGTGATAGTTATTCTTTAAAATACGAATATGTTTGTGATGCAAACAGAGCTTATACCGCTTTAAAATGGCAATTATTGGAAATATCCGAAACTGAGGCTTTTAAAAAGGAGAAAAACATGGCAAAAGAGAGTGATGTTGTGATTGCTGTATTGGGCATAAACAAAACGATCGAAAGGGAGGGACGTGATCGGACGTCATTGGATCTGCCGGCTGATCAAATGAAATTCATACAAGAAATTTATAAGACAAATCCCCGGACTGTAGTTGTTCTTGTTGCAGGAAGCTCCATGACCATTAATTGGATAGACCGGCATGTGCCGGCCATTGTTGATGCTTGGTATCCTGGCGAACAAGGTGGCACAGCGATAGCTGATGTTCTCTTTGGTGATTATAATCCTTCAGGGAAATTGCCATTAACATTTTATGATTCAATAAATGACTTGCCTCCTTTTGATGATTATGAGATATCGAAAGGACGGACTTATATGTATTTGGAAAAAGCTCCTCTTTATCCTTTCGGATATGGTTTAAGCTATACAGAGTTTGAAATCTCTAATTTGCAATTGAATAAAAAACAAATTCAGAAAGGAGAAAACCTGGAAGTCTCCGTAGAAATAAAAAATGTAGGAAAAAGAGCAGGCACTGAGGTCATTCAGCTTTATGTGCATGATAGGGTTGGAAATATTCGGATGCCATTAAAACAGTTGAAAAAGTTTGAACGTGTTTCATTGGAGAAAAATGAGAAGCAGACAGTTTGTTTTACTTTGACAAAAGAAGATTTATCTCATTGGAATCAGAATAATGAGTTTGTATTGGATACTGGCTCTTTTGAACTGATAGTGGGAAATTCTTCAGCAGATAATCGCTTAAAAACAATATTTGAGGTTTTGGAGCCAGTAGATAAATAAGAATAATCTAAAATACTATCTTTGTAAGGGTTAACAAGTTTATTACCAGTTTACACCTTATAATAATATGTGAGTATGAAGAAAATTTTTAGTGTTGTGTTTCTATGTCTGAGTCTTCTCAATTCAGACTTTTTGGCCGCTCAAAACCGTTGGTCGATCAACCACGACGGCAGTATCTCCTGGAATGTCAAAGACCGTATCCCTCATTACGACCATATTGAGATGAGTGGTCTGAAAGTTTCGACTGTGCTTCGCTACGGGGTGAATGCCGATGGATCTTTCGAGTTAAATAAAAGTATGATCTGGCCCATGTTGCGTACTATCCCGAACAATACACATGCCAGCCTGATGCGCCGTTTTGCCTGGAATGCAACGGATATGGTGTCGGTGAACGGACAATCGTTATCCGGAGAAAAGGTGAATAAGATTACGCTGGATGGGAAAATGACGGTAGAGAGTACTATTGGCCTGCCTCGTAATGCAGAAGCTGAACTGACACGCATCATTTTCCCGGCGGTGGCGAAACCGGCCGTTTATGAAAAGTATATCCTTCGGAATACAGGTAGTTCGCCTCTTACGGTGGAAGTGCCCGAATCGCGTGCCGTGATTAACACAGACCAGGAAAAAGGAGTGGACGGCAGTTATAAATTAGTCTCGGAAATTATCGGGGCAGCAACCAAACAGCTTCAGCCGAAAGAAGAACTTGTTTTTTATGCTGCTATCACCGGCTATAAAAACGGTGAAGCAGAATTGAAACCCGATGTGGAAAAGGAACTTCAGGAGCGGAAGGAACTGATTGCAGGCTTTTGGGATAATCTGATTCTCGAGACACCGGACCCTGTTGTCAATACCATGTTTGCCTTTGCCAAAATACGTGGTGCTGAAAGTATTTACGATACCAAAGGCGGATTGATGCACGGTCCTGGCGGTGAGTCATATTATGCCGCTATCTGGGCAAACGACCAGGCGGAATATATCAATCCCTTCTTCCCTTATCTCGGATATGGAGCCGGAAATGGCTCGGCCCTTAATTCGTTTAAACATTTTGCCCGTTTCATGAATCCGGAGTATGAAAAGATACCGAGTTCAATCATCGCAGAAGGTATTGATGTTTGGGGCGGAGCCGGCGATCGTGGCGATGCGGCAATGGTCGCTTACGGAGCTTCCCGTTATGCCCTGGCAAGAGGTGACAAGGCGGAAGCCGAAGAGTTGTGGCCTCTGATTGAATGGTGTCTGGAGTATTGCCATCGTAACCTGAATGATAAAGGAGTGGTCGCCTCTGATTCAGATGAACTGGAAGGACGTTTTCCTGCCGGAAAAGCCAATCTTTGTACCTCTTCATTGTATTACGATGCGTTGCGCTCGGCTGTCTATCTGGGAAAAGATTTGAAGAAGCCTTTTTCTGTATTGAGTGCTTATGAAAAACAGGCAAGAGACCTTCGGGAAAATATGGAAAACTATTTCGGAGCCAAAGTCGAAGGCTTTGACACGTATCAATATTATGAAGGAAACGATATCCTTCGCTCCTGGATTTGTATTCCTCTGACTGTTGGAATCTTTGACCGCAAAGAAGGTACGATCAATGCCCTGTTCTCTCCCCGTCTGTGGACGGAAAACGGTTTGTTAACCCAGGCAGGAAGTGAAACATTCTGGGACCGTTCCACCCTTTATGCTTTAAGAGGCGTATATGCCTGCGGGGCAACCGAGAAGGCAACAGAATATTTGAAATTCTATTCCAATCAACGCCTGTTAGGTGATCACGTGCCTTATGCTATCGAAGCCTGGCCGGAAGGAAGTCAGCGCCATCTTTCTGCAGAAAGCGGATTATATGGGCGTATCATCACGGAAGGAATGTTCGGTATTCGTCCGACAGGACTGAAATCCTTCACTTTTACTCCCCGTTTGCCGTCGGAATGGAACAGTATGAACCTGCGTAAAATAAAAGCATTTAATACAACATTCGATATCGAAGTGCTCCGTGAGAATGGAAAACAGTTAGTTACTGTCAAATCCGAGGGGAAGACACTATTACATAAAGCCATAAAAGAAGGAGAAATCGTTTCTGTTAAACTAGACTGATTACTAATCTATTACAGTTTCCTCGTAGTTCCCTGCCTGGGAAACTACAATTCCCTGGGCAGGGAACTCTGATTTCCTCCCAAGGAAACTCCGGTTTCTTGGGAGGAAATTGTATTTATCTCCCTGTTTGTTCCATTGTAGAACCACACTATTGTTTGGGTGCAGCCTTAATCTTTTGTCTACTTTTCTATCAAGAGAAAAGTAGGTCTCCCTTACCTGTTGATAACTTTTTTGTACTTTTCTCATATATTTCTTGGAAGGTAATTTGATAAATGTTTAATTTTACCCACAAATATAGTAAAGTGCCCGTTGCCAACGAAGTAGGGTGCTTTTGTTTAAGGGAAAGTTTAACGTGTAAAACAGAAAATGGAAGAGAAAGAGACTTGCTATCATGTACCGGTGATGCTCGATGAAAGCGTGAAAGGCCTGAATATTCAAGAAGGGGGTATCTACGTGGATGTGACCTTCGGAGGTGGCGGACATTCACGCGAAATCCTGAAACGGATGGATAGCGATGGCGAACTTTACGGATTTGACCAGGATGCCGACGCCGAACATAATATTCCTGATGACTCCCGTTTTGTGTTTGTTCGCAGTAATTTCCGTTATTTGTATAATTTTATGCGTTATTATGGCGTAGACGGCGAAGTGGACGGGCTATTGGCCGACCTGGGCGTTTCCTCTCATCATTTCGATGATAAAGACCGTGGTTTCTCTTTCCGTTTCGACGGAGCGCTGGATATGCGTATGAACACCCGTGCCGGCCAGACGGCTGCCGATATCGTAAACAACTATACGGAAGAAGCATTGGCCGACATCTTTTACCTTTACGGCGAACTGAAAGTTGCCCGCAGGCTGGCCTCATTGATTGTCCGGACACGTGAAAACAAAAAGATAGAAACAATCGGAGACTTTCTGGAACTGGTTAAACCCTTTACCGGAAAAGACAAAGAGAAAAAGTTCCTGGCACAGGCATTCCAGGCCCTTCGTATCGAAGTGAACGACGAAATGTGTGCCCTGAAAGAAATGCTGCAACAAACCCTCCAGGTCTTAAAGCCCGGCGGACGTTTGGTTGTAATCACTTACCATTCTCTGGAAGACAGGCTGGTAAAGAACTTCCTGAAAACAGGAAATTTTGAAGGAAAAAGCGAACAAGACTTTTTCGGAAATGTACAAACGCCATTTCGTATGGTAAATAATAAAGTAATTGTGCCTTCCGACGAGGAGATTGAAAGAAATCCCCGTTCGAGAAGCGCCAAATTAAGAATAGCGGAGAAGAAAGGAAAAAAAGAGAATTGAAAATTACAAATTGAAAATTAGGTTCGCGTTCGTATAATTTTCAATTAAAAAGGGAGTTATGGAGGAAAAACAACAACGTAAAAAGTCAAAGAAAAAAGAGAAACGTCTTTCTCTTTTGTATGTGCTGGGCGGTGGTATCCTGAACGAGGATTTTATCGTTAAACACACAAGAATGATTGTGCTTGTTGTGATAATGATATTTTTCTTCATCGGCAACCGCTACACCTGCATGCAGAAACTAAGGGAGATTGACCGCCTGCAACAACGTTTGCGCGACATTCGTTTCGAGGCATTGTCTATTTCATCGGAACTGACGGGCAATAGCCGTCAGTCGCAAGTAGAATTATTGATTGAAGAACAAGGTATTGAACTGGAAGGAGCCAAAACTCCGCCGTATGAATTATACAAATAAATATGGCAGAAGAGAATGAACCAATAGAAATCGCCCCAAAAAGTAACCGGATATTATTCTGTTACTTTCTTGTCGTGCTATTATTGGGGCTTATAGCAGTGGGCATATTGTTTCGCACGTTTGATACAGCTTTTGTGGAGAAGGAGAAATGGGAGAAGGTGGCCGAAAGCCAGAAACGCCCGAACCGTCTGATATTACCCGGACGTGGAAACATCTATTCTTCCGATGGAAAGCTGATGGCAACCAGTGTGCCTCGTTATTATACCTATATCGACTTTCGTGCCGACGGATTTTCTGTCGATACGTTCCGGAATTCGAAGGTGAACGGGGTGGATTCGCTGGCCGTTTATCTGTCACGTAAATTTAAGAATCGTACGCCGGCCGGCTATAAGGCGCATCTGCTTCGCGGACTGAATAGCAAAAGCCGTCAGTATCCCGTTTATGAGGGGCGTGCTTCTTATACCGACCTGAAAGAGATGAAGAAATTCCCGTTTCTCCGTTTGAGCCGTTATAAGAGTGGATTCTATACGAAGGAAATGGTGCAGCGCCAGAAACCCTTTGGGACACTAGCTTCCCGTACTATCGGAGATATTTACGGTGAGATTGAAGCCGGAGGTGTGACCAAAGGAAAGAACGGGTTGGAGTTGCAGTACGACTCTTTGCTTCGGGGTGAACCCGGAGTGAGTTCGGTTCGTCGTGTTGGTGGCGGATGGACGAATGTTGTTGAGATAGAGCCGGTCGATGGCATGGATATCCGGACTACGATCGATATCAATATCCAGGATATAACCGAGAAGTCATTGGTCGATATGTTGAAGAAGATTGACGCCGAATCCGGAACAGCCGTTGTCATGGAAGTGGCGACAGGCGAGGTGAAAGCGATTACCAATATGGGCCGTATCCGTGAAGGCGCTTATGCTGAAACCAAGAACCATGCAGTAGCGGATGAGATAGAGCCGGGTTCGACCTTCAAAGTCGCCTCTATGATGGTCGCTTTGGAAGACGGAATCTGCCAGCCAAGCGATACGGTGGATGTGGGCAAAGGTATTTATATGTATAAAGGTGCCCGTATGACCGACCATAATATGAATAAAGGCGGTTACGGTCGTATCTCGGCAGAACAGGCTATTTGGTATTCTTCGAATATCGGTGTGGCAAAGATTATTCTGAAAGGGTACGAAAAGAACCCGACCAAATATGTGGAAGGTTTGTATAAGTTGGGCTTGACTATTCCGCTGAACCTGGAAATCCCGGGAGCCGGACGTGCCAAGATTCGTATGCCGAACGATACCGCCTTGTACTGGTCGAAGACAACATTGCCCTGGATGTCTTTCGGATATGAAACGCAGATACCGCCTATCTATACGCTGACATTCTTCAATGCCATTGCAAACGGCGGAAAGATGGTGCGCCCGATGTTTACTAAAGAGATTATGCACAACGGAAAGACGGTGCAGAGTTTCTCGACAGAGGTGTTGAAATCGTCTATCTGTTCAGACAAAACACTGGAGATTATCAAAGATATGTTGCTGGGCGTAGTAGAGAAAGGAACCGGTAAAGCCGTTCATTCGGACATCATCCGTATAGCCGGAAAGACAGGTACGGCGCAGATTGCTTCGGGCGGTGTTTACCGTACAAGCGGGCACCAGGTTGCTTTCTGTGGATATTTCCCAGCCGACGAGCCGAAATATTCCTGTATTGTCGTTATCCGTCGTCCGCGTATCGGTTATCCGTCCGGTGGAACGATGTCCGGGGGCGTGGTAAAAGCCATTGCCGAGAAAGTATATGCCAGCCATATGTCGTTTGATGTGCGTGATATGGAGCGCGATTCATTAGCCGTGATATTGCCGGCTGCAAAGAACGGGAATCTGGAGGCACTGGAAAATGTATTGGATAAACTCGATGTCAGTGCAAATACAGACAGCCTGGAGACAAAATGGGTTGTCGCAAAGCGTGAAGAAGGCGAAGAAGAACTTCATCTGCGTGACCTGGCAATCCGTGAAGGCCTGGTGCCGAATGTGATTGGAATGGGCGCTAAAGATGCGGTTTTCCTGCTCGAAAGTGTTGGTTTGCGGGTTGTATTGGATGGAATGGGACGTGTTTCCGCCCAGTCGATGGGAGCAGGCACACGAATTGCCAAAGGACAGTCCATTCGCTTAACATTAAGATAATAGAAAGGGGAGGTTTCCGGACCTCTCCGTAAACAGATAGAATATGGAACTGAAGAAATTGATTCATACGTTGGATGTACTGGAAGTCGTAGGGATAGATGATGTAAAAATCGCAGGTATCCAGTCTGATTCCCGTAAGGTGGAAGACGGCTTTTTGTTCGTGGCGGTAAGAGGCACGGCGGTCGACGGTCACGCTTATATCGACGAAGCCATTGCCAAAGGTGCCGTAGCGGTAGTCTGCGAGGATATTCCATCCCTTTCGGAAGAAAATGGAAATCCTTCCGGGAGAAATGTCATTTTCATCCGGGTGAAAGATTCGGCGGATGCATTGGGTAAATTGGTTTCGACCTGGTATGACAATCCTTCGGATAAACTGACGCTGGTGGGCGTTACCGGAACGAACGGCAAGACGACTATCGCTACCTTATTATATGAAATGTTCCGTAAGATGGGACATAAGGTAGGCCTGCTTTCAACTGTATGCAATTACATTGACGGCGAAGCGATTCCGACCGATCATACGACACCCGACCCGATCACCCTTCATAGCTTGATGGCACGGATGGTGGAAGCCGGATGCGAATATGCTTTTATGGAAGTCAGTTCCCATTCGATTGACCAAAAACGTATCAGTGGTCTTTCGTTCGACGGTGGTATTTTTACCAACCTGACACGCGACCATCTGGATTATCATAAAACAGTAGAGAATTATCTGAAAGCCAAGAAGAAGTTCTTCGACGACCTGCCAGCCAACGCTTTCGCTTTGACGAATGCCGACGATAAATCAGGACTGGTAATGCTTCAGAATACGGCAGCAAAGAAGCTGACCTATTCATTGCGCACATTGGCTGACTTCAAAGGAAAGATTCTTGAATCGCACTTTGAAGGAACTGAGATGATTATTAACGGTCGTGAGGTGGTTGTCCATTTCGTAGGCCGATTCAATGCTTATAACCTGCTGGCTGTTTACGGGGCTGCCGTTTCTTTGGGCAAAGACCCGGAAGAGACGCTGATTGTGTTAAGCACGCTTCATTCGGTTTCCGGCCGCTTTGAAACGATACAGTCTCCGAAGGGTTATACGGCAATTGTCGATTACGCCCATACGCCGGATGCTTTGACGAATGTGTTGAACGGTATCGATGAGGTACTGAATGGCAGAGGCCGCATCATCACCGTGGTGGGTGCCGGAGGAAACCGTGACAAAGGCAAACGTCCGTTGATGGCAAAGGAAGCCGCTAAGCTGAGCGACCAGGTCATCCTGACTTCTGATAATCCTCGTTTTGAGGAACCGGACGATATCATCAACGATATGGTGGCCGGACTAAGCAAGGCGGATATGGAACGTACGCTCTGTATCACCGACCGCATGCAAGCCATCAAAACGGCAGCCATGTTGGCGAAGAAAGGCGATGTGATCCTTGTTGCCGGCAAGGGACACGAAGATTATCAGGAAGTGAAAGGTGTGAAACATCATTTTGACGACCGCGAAGTAATAAGAAATATATTTAATAGTTGACAATTGACAGATGATAGTTGACAGTTAAATGTTCATCACAAATAACTGTCAACTGTCAATCGAAAACGAAGTTTTTATGTTGTATTATCTTTTTAATTATCTGGATCAGCTGGATCTCCCTGGGGCGGGGATGTTTAAGTACGTATCATTCCGTTCCGGACTGGCGTTGATCCTCTCTTTGTTCATCTCGACAGCGATCGGACGCCGTATCATCGACCGTTTGCAATTATTGCAGATCGGTGAAACCGTGCGTAATCTCGGACTGGAAGGACAGATGAGTAAGAAAGGTACGCCGACAATGGGAGGTATCATTATTATCATTGCCATTTTGATCCCGACATTGCTTTGCGCCAAGCTGAACAATATTTATGTAATCCTGATGATGGTGACGACCGTCTGGCTGGGTGCTCTCGGTTTTGCTGACGATTATATCAAGGTCTTCCGCAAGAATAAGGAAGGGATGCACGGCAAGTTCAAGATTGTCGGACAGATCGGTCTGGGACTGATTGTCGGACTGGTGTTGTTTATGAGTCCGGATGTTGTGATAAAGGAGAATATGGAAGTGCGCCATGATAATGTAATTGAAGAAGTACATTATCATACGGTGGAAACCAAGTCGACCAAGACAACGATCCCGTTCCTGAAGAATAACAACTTTGATTATGCCCAACTGGTTAGCTGGGCGGGCGATTATAAGGAAGAAGCAGCGTGGCTGGTATTTGTGCTGATGACTATTTTTGTGGTGACGGCCGTTTCAAACGGGGCGAACCTAACCGACGGGTTGGACGGACTGGCTGCCGGAAGTTCTGCGATTATTGGGGTTGCTCTGGGGATATTGGCTTATATGTCGTCTCACTTCGAGTTTGCTTCCTTCTTGAATATCATGTTTATTCCGGGGGCGGAAGAACTGGTGGTCTTTGCGGCAGCCTTTATCGGGGCGACAGTCGGTTTCCTGTGGTATAATTCATATCCGGCACAGGTATTTATGGGTGACACGGGTAGTTTGACGCTGGGAGGTATTATAGCTGTGTTTGCCATAATTATCCGTAAAGAGTTGCTTATCCCGATTCTTTGTGGTATTTTTCTTGCTGAAAGTATTTCGGTGATGGCACAGGTTGCTTACTTTAAATATACAAAGAAGAAGTATGGCGAAGGTCGTCGCATATTTAAAATGACGCCATTACATCATCATTTCCAGAAAGCTGGGAATGCTGGTATACAGGCGTTGATACAAAAACCGTTCAATGTAGTGCCCGAATCGAAGATCGTGGTGCGCTTCTGGTTGATTGGTATTATTCTGGCGGTTATTACGATCGTCACATTGAAGATGAGATAATAAATATATATAAACGTGGAAAGAATTGTTGTATTAGGGGGAGGAGAAAGCGGTGCAGGTGCTGCCGTATTGGCGAAAGCGAAAGGATTTGACGTGTTCGTTTCCGACTTTTCGTCTATCAAACCCAAGTATAAGGAGATGCTGGACACCCACGGAATCCGTTGGGAAGAGGGACGGCATACCGAAGCCGACATTCTGAATGCCGACGAGATCATCAAGAGCCCGGGAATACCCGACAAGGCTCCGATCATCCAAAAGCTGAAAGCACAGGGGACGCATATCATCTCCGAGATCGAATTTGCCGGACGATACACCGACTCGAAAATGATCTGTATCACCGGTAGCAATGGGAAAACAACGACCACCATGCTGACCTACCACATCCTGAAAGAAGCCGGACTGGACGTCGGGTTGGCAGGAAACGTCGGTAACAGCCTGGCCTTACAGGTCGCCGAAGAACCGCATGCGGTCTATGTCATCGAACTGAGCAGTTTCCAGTTGGATAACATGTACGACTTCAAAGCGGATATAGCTATCTTACTGAATATAACGCCCGATCATCTGGACCGTTATAATTACGAGATGCAGAATTATGTGGACGCCAAGTTCCGCATCATTCAGAACCAGACGTCTGAAGATGCATTTATTTTCTGGAACGACGACCCGATCATTGCACGCGAGATTGCCAAGCGCCATCCTGCGGCTACTCTTTACCCATTCGCCGAAACATATGAAGACGGCGTGAAGGGATATACGGATAATAAGCAAATAGTAATTGAAACCTCAAACGGAACATTTACAATGGATCAGGACTTATTAGCATTAACGGGTACACATAACCTGTACAATTCGTTGGCTTCGGGTATCGCCTCCAAGGTGGTCGATATCCACGATGAGAATATACGGGCTTCACTGAGTGACTTTACCGGGGTGGAACACCGCCTGGAGAAGGTTGCCCGTGTACGCGGAGTAGATTATATCAACGATTCGAAAGCAACAAACGTAAACTCTTGCTGGTATGCCTTGCAAAGTATGACTACCAAGCTGGTACTGATACTGGGCGGGACGGATAAGGGTAACGACTACTCCGAGATTGAAGAACTTGTGAAACAGAAAGTACGTGCCTTGATCTTCCTGGGTGTCGACAATGCCAAGCTGCATGCCTTTTTCGATGGGAAAGTAGCGCAGATAGAAGATGCCCGCTCGATGGAAGAAGCGGTAAACAAAGCGTATAAATTGGCAGAAAAGGGAGATACGGTCTTGTTATCCCCGTGCTGCGCCAGCTTCGACCTCTTCAAGAGTTACGAAGACCGTGGCGACCAGTTCAAGGCCTGCGTACGCAGTCTTTAATTTCCGGTTGTCGGAATAACGCTATTCCGATGGTCGGAACAGTACTCTTCCGGTCATCGGAAATATAAATATCGGGAATCCGGAGATTGCCGTAGTTTTAATTTGAATAAAAGACAAGTATAGAATGGATCTGGCAAGTAAATTATTTAAGGGCGACCGGGTGATATGGATCATCTTCATGTTCCTGTGCCTGATTTCGGTTGTTGAGGTGTTCAGTGCCACGAGTACGATCGCCTACAAGAACGCGAATCATTGGGCGCCGATCGTTCGTCATGCCACTTTCCTGCTGGGCGGGTTTGTGCTGGTTTTGCTGTTGCACAATCTCCCGTGCCGGTTCTTTCCGGCGTTTATATTGTTGCTGCCCGTCTCGGTGCTGATGTTGCTTGTCACGCCTTTTGTTGGGATCAATGCCAACGACGCGCACCGCTGGCTGGAGATATTCGGTATACAGTTCCAGCCTTCGGAGTTTGCCAAGTTGGCCTCCATTGTGTTTATCGCCTTCCTGCTCAGTAAGCGGAGTCGTTTTACCGACGACCAGATATTCAAATACATACTGATCGGGGTGGGAGTGACCTGTGTGTTGATTCTTCCGGAAAACTTTTCGACGGCGTTTATGCTGTTCGGGGTCTGTTTCCTGATGATGTTCATCGGCCAGTTGCCATTGATGAAGTTGGGGAAGCTGGCGGGTGTCCTGATATTGGCACTTATCTTGTTTATCGTTTTGCTGCGGTTTACGCCGGCAGGGGTGACCCAATATTTGCCGGACCGTTTCAGTACCTGGCAGGGACGTTTGGAACGTTTCTTCGACGGGCATGAATCGGATACCGACGAGAACGGAGTATATAAGATCACAGACGATAATTACCAGGTCTCCCATGCGAAGATCGCGATTGCACGCGGAGGAGTGTTCGGACAGTTGCCCGGTCATGGTCAGCAGAGAGATTTTCTTCCGCAGGCCTATTCCGACTTTATTTATGCGATCATTATTGAAGAATTGGGTGTGGTAGGCGGCGTATTCGTGCTGATGCTTTATATCATGTTATTGGTGCGAGTCGGGATGATTGCGCGAAAGTGCGAGAAAGCCTTTCCCAAATACCTGGTGCTCGGGTGCGGCCTGTTGATCGTCGTGCAGGCGCTTGCCAATATGGCGGTGGCCGTCAATCTGATACCGGTAACCGGTCAGCCGATGCCGTTGGTCAGCCGTGGTGGTACTTCGACGGTGATATCCTGTATTTATTTCGGGATCATCCTGAGTGTAAGCCGTTTCGGAGCCAATATGGGTAATGAGGAAGATGAACTTCCGGAAGAAGATGAAACCGAAGGCGCCGGTGCAGTCCCAGCCATCACGGAGGAAGAAATCTCCAATTGGGTGCCCGACACACAGCCTGAAACAGAAGAAGTAGTAACAGAGACAAAATCAAGAGAATGAAGGAACAGTACCGTATAATAATAAGTGGTGGCGGAACCGGAGGACACATCTTCCCGGCTATCTCCATTGCCAATACCTTCAGGAAACGTTTTCCTGATGCGGAAATCTTATTTGTAGGTGCGGAAGACCGGATGGAAATGGAAAAGGTTCCGGCTGCCGGCTATGAAATAGTAGGTTTACCGGTGAGTGGTTTCGACCGTGCCCACCTGCTCAACAATATAAAAGTGCTCAACCGTCTGCGTAAAAGCCTCGGACTGGCGAAGAAGACGATCCGCGAGTTTCGTCCGGACATTGCAGTGGGAGTGGGCGGCTATGCCAGTGGCCCGACGTTGTGGATGGCGGCTTCGCTGGGCATCCCGACCCTGATACAGGAGCAGAACTCTTATGCCGGAGTAACCAATAAATTGCTGGCAAAGAAAACATCGAAGATATGTGTCGCCTACGACGGTATGGAGAAGTTCTTTCCGGCCGACAAGATTGTGATTACCGGAAACCCTGTCCGCAAGGATCTGGAAGAAGCGACCGACAGGAAAGAGGAAGCGCTGGCTTTCTTCGGTCTTTCTCCGGAAAAGAAAACGATACTGGTAGTCGGCGGTAGCTTGGGAGCCCGCACGATCAACCGCAGCATACAGGGCGACCTGGATAAACTGTTCGCTTCCGATGTGCAGGTGATCTGGCAGACTGGGCGTTATTATTACAGCGAAGCCACCAAGCATCTGAAAGCCTATCGCGGCATGCCCATCTGGTGCTCCGACTTTATCACCCGTATGGATTATGCCTATTCGGCTGCCGACCTGATCATCTCCCGTGCCGGAGCAAGTTCTATTTCTGAACTTTGCCTATTGAAGAAACCTGTCATCCTGGTTCCTTCCCCTAACGTGGCGGAAGATCATCAGACAAAGAATGCCATGGCTTTGGTAAACAAAGATGCAGCGATCATGGTTTCAGATAAAGATGCTGAACAACAACTGGTAACGAAAGCCCTGGAGGTTGTCCACGATGACAAACGTCTGGCTCAGTTGAGTAGTAATATCGAACAGTTGGCCCAGCATCAGAGTGCAGACCGTATTGTCGATGAGATAGTAAAGATAATAGAGAAGTAATAAAGAAAACGATATGAATATAAATACGATAACGGCTGTTTATTTTGTCGGAGCCGGAGGAATCGGGATGAGTGCCCTGATCCGTTACTTTCTTTCAAAGGGAAAACAAGTAGCCGGATATGATAAGACTCCGTCCGACCTGACCGCACAGTTGAACCGTGAAGGTGCCGTTATTCATTACGAAGATAATATCTCCCTGATACCGGATGCTTTTAAAGACCCGGCTAAGACTTTGGTTGTCTATACGCCCGCCGTTCCCGAGACGCATACGGAGTTGGCCTGGTTTTGTCAGAATGGTTTTGAGATCATGAAACGTGCCCGTGTCTTAGGCGAAATCACCAACTGTTCGCGTGGCCTTTGCATTGCCGGAACACATGGTAAGACAACGACCTCTTCCATGCTTGCCCACCTGCTGAAACAATCACATGTCGATTGCAATGCTTTCCTGGGAGGTATCCTGAAGAACTATGACAGTAACCTGATGTTGTCCGATAAAAGTGACCTGACCGTGATCGAGGCAGACGAGTTCGACCGCTCTTTTCACTGGCTGACACCTTATATGGCTGTCATCACTGCCGCCGACCCGGACCATCTGGATATCTACGGCACAGAGGAAGCCTATCGTGAAAGTTTCGAACATTTCACCTCGCTGATCCGTCCCGACGGTTGCCTGCTCATGAAGAAAGGCATCAACGTAACGCCCCGGCTGAAAGAGGGTGTGAAACTCTATACTTATACCGGAGCAGAAGAAGCTGATTTTTATGCTGAAAACATCCGTATCGGAAACGGTGAGATCTACTTCGACTTCGTTGGCCCGGATATCCGTATTGCCGACATTCAGCTGGGTGTTCCTGTAAAAGTAAATATAGAGAATGGGGTTGCCGCTATTGCCCTTGCCTGGCTGAACGGCGTGACTCCGGAAGAAATAAGAAAAGGTATGGCTTCCTTTGCTGGTCCGAAACGCCGTTTCGACTTCCATCTGAAGAAAGATGCTATCGTCCTGATCGACGATTATGCCCATCATCCGGCTGAACTGGCTGCCAGTATCCAATCTGTGAAGGAACTTTATGCCGGACGCAAGGTAACGGGCATCTTCCAACCGCATCTGTATACCCGGACACGCGACTTTGCTCCCGACTTTGCCGCCAGCCTGTCGCTATTGGACGAACTTATCTTGCTAGATATTTATCCGGCACGTGAAGAGCCTATTCCGGGGGTGACTTCGGAAATCATATTCGATGCTGTCACCATCCCTGCCAAGAAGCTGATTCGTAAAAGCGAACTGCTCGACCTGGTGGAGAAGGAGGCAGATACGTTTGAAGTTGTATTGATGGTTGGAGCCGGCGATATAGACCGGCTGATCGAACCTGTTAAACAAATATTGGATAAGAAATTGTGATTCGTATAGTTTCCATAGTAGTCGCTACACTGTTGTTTTGTTACATCGTGTTTGTATCCTTCTTCTTCCGTGAAATGAGGCAGGATAAGGTATGCCAGGACCTTCAGGTCGTGGTGAAAGACAGTCTCGATAAACATTTTGTAAGCGAAAGCGATCTGGTGACGATCCTTAAAAAGGCTGATCTGAACCCGATCAAGAAGCCTATGGATGCTATCAACACCGACAGGATAGAAACCGAACTCAAAAAGAACGAAATGATTGCCCGTATCGAAGCCTATAAGACACCTTCGGGAATCATAAAGCTGGAAGTTGAGCAAAAAATACCTATCTTGCGTGTGATTAGCTCCCGGGGAAACTTCTACGTGGATAACCTCGGCACAACGATGCCGGTCAGTTTCCGTTACGTTGCCGATGTCCCTTTGGTAAGTGGATATGTCGAAAAAGAGCTGGCGGTAACCGACTTATACAAATTTGCATTATTTTTGCAGGAGAATGAGTTCTGGAATAATCAGATAGAACAGATTTATGTTCATCCTGACAACGAAGTGGAACTGATTCCCCGGGTGGGAAACCACCGTATTGTACTGGGTACTTTCGACGATTTCCAGGAAAAGCTGGATAACCTCCGGCTCTTCTATGACAAGGTCATACCGAAAGTCGGTTGGGAGAAATACAGTATAATAAATTTAAAATACAAAGATCAGATTGTTTGTACTAAAAGATAGATGATATGGCATACACAGACTTTATAGCAGCCATCGACCTTGGCTCTTCTCACATGGTCGGTATGGTAGGAACGAAGAGCCCGACGGGAGCTCTCTCGATTATTGCCTACGAAGTTGAGAACTCCGCTACCTGTATACGAAGAGGATGTGTATATAATGTGGAAGAAACAGCAAATAAGATCAAACGACTCATCCTGAAGCTGGAAAATAAACTTGGCGGTGCCCGCATCGGAAAGGTTTATGTCGGCATCGGCGGGCAGTCGCTACGCTCTATCGACCATACCGTTCCCCGGATATTGGGTACCGACGGGGTGGTGACGGAAGAGGTCATCAGTGGCCTGTATGAGGAATGCCGTAATTATCATCCGGATATGCTGGATGTGCTGGCTGCCGTTTCTCCTACCTATTTTTTAGACGATAAACCTGAACCTAATCCGGTTGGCATTCCCTGTACCCGGATTGAGGCTCGCTATAAGCTGATTGTCGGACGGCCTTCGTTGAAACGTTATGTAATCAACAGTATTGCCGACCGTGCCAGAATAGAAATTGCCGACATTGTCGTTTCGCCGCTGGCCCTGGCCGATGTGGTGCTGACCGACAATGAAAAGGACCTGGGCTGTGCCCTGATCGGTTTCGGTGCCGGAGTGACTACGCTGACGGTCTATAAAGCCGGACAGCTGGTGAACCTCTCCGTCATTCCTTTCGGAGGCCATTTGATTACCCGCGATATCACCAGTCTCCATCTGGTTGAAGCCGAAGCGGAACGCGTAAAGCTGACCTACGGCAGTGCCCAGATGGAGAAAGATAATGATTTGAGCATTCAGGTAAGTTCTGCCGATGGCATGGGATTGCGCGAGATCAAACTCGCCGACCTCAATAATGTGATCGAGGCGCGTATGAAGGAGATTCTCGAAAATGTATATGCCCGCCTTGAAGCAACCGGCCTGATAAATTCGCTCGGTGCGGGTATCATTATCACCGGTGGTGGTGCCGCTCTGAAGAACCTGCCGGAGGTGATCCGTGAACGTCTGAAGATGGACGTGCGCTACTCTGCCGTGCGTAAGGGTATCGTGGAAAGCGGGGAAATGATTGCCAACAATCCCGAATATGCCGTTGCTGTTGGTTTGCTGGCAAGAGGAGCAATAAACTGTGCCCTTTATATACCGCCTAAGATAGATCCTATACCGGAGAAGAAAGAAGAGCCGGTTGAGGAAGAACCTAAAAAGACTCCTGAGCCACCTAAGAAGAAACCGGAGAAGAAGAAAGGTCCCGGCTTGTTCGGACGCCTCACTAAAAGTATAGACACGTTTGGTAAGGGTTTGTTTGATGACGAAGACGATATAAAGTAACAACAGCGAATGTAATAAAACCGGAAGACAATGGACGACACAATATTAAGTTTCAATTATCCGACAGATACTCCTAAGATCATCAAAGTAATTGGTGTTGGAGGCGGTGGTGGTAACGCTGTTACCCACATGTACAAAGAAGGTATACATGATGTTACATTCGTTCTGTGTAACACCGACAACCAGGCACTGAACCGCTCGGACGTGCCGGTCAAAGTGCCTCTGGGGCGTAACATCACCCAGGGACTGGGAGCCGGAAACAAACCCGAACGGGCCATGATGGCTGCCGAGGAAAGTATGGAAGATATCCGCAAGATGCTGAGCGACGGTACCAAGATGGTCTTTATCACTGCCGGTATGGGTGGTGGTACGGGAACGGGAGCCGCTCCGGTAATCGCTCGTTTTGCCAAGGATATGGGAATACTGACGGTCGGTATCGTTACAATCCCCTTCGTCTTTGAAGGTGAACGCAAAATCATCCAAGCGTTGAACGGGGTGGAAGAGATCAGTAAGAACGTAGATGCTTTGCTGGTTATCAACAACGAACGTCTTCGTGAAATATATTCCGACCTGACCATGACGAATGCTTTCGGAAAAGCCGATGATACCTTGACCATTGCCGCTAAGAGCATTGCCGAGATCATCACTCTTCCGGGTATTATCAACCTCGACTTTGCCGATGTCAATACCACTATGAAAGATGGTGGCGTAGCTCTTATGAGTAACGGTTTCGGTGAAGGGGAAGGTCGTGTGCGCCAGGCAATAGAAGATGCTCTGAACTCTCCGCTGCTGAACAACAACGACGTGTTTAATGCTAAAAAGATATTGTTCAACGTATCGTTTGGCGAAGAGGCTGAGTTGCGTATGGAAGAAATGAATGACGTACACGATTTTATGTCACGCTTCGGACGTGACATCGAAGTGATTTGGGGTACGGCAATCGACAATACGTTGGGGACAAAGGTTAAAATGACTATCCTTGCCACCGGTTTCGGTATGGAAGACATTCCTCAGATCGCCGAAAAGCGTCAGATCGAGCAAGGCCGCATGACCGAAGAGGAACTGCGCCTGGAAGAAGAACGCCTGAACAAGGAACGTGCCGAAAAAGACCTGATCGACAAATATTACGGAGCTTCCGGCCAGCGTATGCGCCGTGTGGCAGCCCGTGCGAAAGCGGTCGTGTTGAATCAGGATGAACTGGACGACGATGCCCTAATCGCCCTGATCGAAGATAATCCTACCTATAACCGTGACCCGAAAGTGATTGCCCGTGCCCGTTCCAAAGTGATGGGTGCCGAGATCCCGGTTTCATCTTCTGCGACAACGACTCCTTCGGCGCCGCGTAACGAAGGGAAGAAACCCGATACGGGCGGTAAGCAGGTGATAAGTTTCCGATAATTCTTAAAAAAGAAATTAGATATGGATTTGTTTGAAAAAGTCAGCGAAGACATTAAAAACGCAATGAAGGCAAAAGACAAAGTTGCCCTCGAAACATTGAGAAATGTAAAGAAGTTCTTCCTGGAAGCTAAGACAGCTCCGGGTGCCAACGATACCCTGACGGATGCCGATGCGTTGAAGATTATTCAGAAGCTGGTAAAACAGGGCAAAGACTCAGCTGAAATTTATACTCAGCAAGGTCGTGCCGATCTGGCTGAAGCCGAACTGGCGCAGGTAAAAGTGCTTGAAACTTACCTTCCGAAGCAAATGACAGCCGAAGAACTGGAAGTTGAGGTAAAGGCCATCATTGCCCAGGTAGGTGCTGCCGGCCCGAAAGACATGGGCAAGGTTATGGGCGTAGCTTCTAAAGCCCTTGCCGGTAAAGCGGAAGGACGTGCTATCTCTGAAACGGTAAAACGTTTGCTGAATAGCTGATATTTAGAAAGAATTGAGCTATCCCGTTCCCGTGCTTGACACGGGATCGCAAAGGCACAAACCGTATCCTATATACTGCCGGTTCTTCTGCGACCCCGTGTCAAGCACGGGGACAAGGTAGTTCATATCTTATACTAACTAAACCATCAGGATATCCCGTTTGTGTATCGATAAATATCCTTTTCTGAATAGACCAACATTCTAATAACTCTTTATAATGATAACCTTTATCTGCTGCCTGGCAACTCTTATTGCCGGCTATTTTATCTACGGTTCTTTTATAGAACGTATCTTCGGGGTGGACCCTTCCCGTACAACCCCAGCTTACACCCATCAGGACGGAGTCGATTACATTCCGATGTCTTCCTGGAAAGTTTTTATGATTCAGTTTCTGAACATTGCCGGCCTTGGTCCGATCTTCGGTGCTATTATGGGCGCAAAGTTCGGTACGGCTTCTTTCCTGTGGATAGTCCTGGGGACGATCTTTGCCGGAGCTGTCCATGACTACCTGGCGGGAATGCTTTCATTGCGTCATAACGGGGAAAGTCTCCCGGAGATTATCGGACGTTATCTCGGAAATAACTTCAAACAATTCATGCGCGGCTTTACTGTGGTCTTGATGATATTGGTCGGTGCCGTTTTTGTAGCCGGTCCGGCCGGTTTACTGGCGAAGCTGACACCGGAGTATCTTGATGCTACATTCTGGATATTCGTGGTATTTATCTATTATATCTTGGCTACTTTGTTACCGGTTGATAAAATCATCGGAAAGATTTATCCGTTGTTTGCCGCAGCCCTGCTGTTTATGGCAGTCGGCATTCTGGTGATGTTGTTTGTGAATCATCCTCCCCTGCCTGAGTTGACGGACGGGTTAGCCAATAAGCATCCGGAGAATCTACCTATTTTCCCGATCATGTTTGTAAGTATTGCCTGCGGAGCTATTTCCGGGTTCCATGCGACACAAAGTCCGTTGATGGCTCGTTGCATCAAGAGCGAAAAGATGGGACGTCCCGTCTTCTTTGGCGCGATGATTACGGAAGGTATTGTTGCCCTGATCTGGGCTGCTGCCGCAACTTATTTCTATCATAATAACGGGATGGGAGAAAGTAATGCTGCTGTAATTGTAGATAGCATCACTAAAGAATGGCTGGGTACGGTCGGAGGTATCCTGGCTGTCCTGGGAGTTATTGCCGCTCCGATCACTTCCGGTGATACGGCATTCCGTTCGGCCCGTTTGATTGTAGCCGACTTCCTGCATAAGGAACAGAAAAGCATGGTAAGCCGTCTGGTGATTTGTATACCTTTGTTTATTGTGGCGATCGGCATATTGCTCTATAGCTTGAAAGATAAGGACGGTTTCGATATGATCTGGCGTTATTTTGCCTGGACAAACCAGACGTTGGCTGTATTTACCCTTTGGGCACTGACAGTTTTCCTGGCACGTTCCAAAAAACTGTACATCGTCACCCTGATTCCGGCCCTGTTTATGACAGCCGTTTGTTCGACTTATATCTTTGTCGCCCCTGAAGGTCTGGGAATGGATGTTACTGTTTCACAAACTATCGGCTGTATCATCACCGCTATAACTCTGGTGGCATTCCTTTGGTGGAAAAAGAAAAATAAAACAGTTGAGTATTAACTCGGGCTGTTGCTTCCGAGCAAGTATTCAACCAAAATAAGAAAGGCATTGCCAACTCTTTCGAGCAGCAATGCCTTTCTTATTTTATCTTCCGAAGAACCCGCTTTTGGCGGCTATTCTCCGGGATATGTTCATTAAAGTACCTGGATACCTTCTTCGCGGGCCTGTTCTTCTCCTGAAGGAGTGATCAGTTTGTAACCCTTACCGTGGATGTTGATGATTTCGATTCCGGGATCATCTTTCAACAGTTTACGAAGTTTAGTGATATACACATCCATACTGCGGGCATTGAAGTAGTTATCGTCTACCCAAATAGTTTTCAGTGCATAATTACGTTCCAGAATTTCATTCGCATGAGCACATAACAGGCTCAGCAGTTCGCATTCTTTAGTAGTCAGCTTAGTCACTTTGTCACCGATAGCCAGTGTTTGTTTCTGCGTATCGAATAAGAAATTCCCCAGCTTGTAGAAAGGAATGTCTTTCATCTTCTTGCCTTTCACACGGCGAAGGATTGCTTCGATACGAAGCAAGAGTTCTTCCATGCTGAACGGTTTTGTCAGATAGTCGTCTGCACCGATCTTGAATCCTTCCAGAATATCTTCCTTCATCGTCTTTGCAGTAAGGAAAATAATTGGAATATCAGGATTTATAGAACGGATCTCCTGTGCAAGAGTGAAACCGTCTTTTTTCGGCATCATCACGTCTAATACGCAAAGATCATATTTGCCTTTGGTGAAACCTTTGTAACCAGCTTCTCCGTCAGAGAAAAGATCTGTTACATAACCTTTTGCCTGTAAGTATTCTCTTAATAGCATACCCAGGTTTTCGTCGTCTTCACAAAAGAAGATTTTCAGTTTTTCTTCCATAACTAACTTTTTATAAGAGGTAAAGTAATAATAAATTTTGTTCCTACATTTCCGGGTCCCATTTCAGCACGGATCGTACCTTTATGGTCCTCGATAATCTTACGGACGTAAGCCAGTCCCAAACCGAAACCTTTTACGTCGTGTACATTCCCTGTCGGTACGCGGAAGAAGCGGTCGAATACTTTCTTAAGGTATTCCTTCTTGATTCCTATACCATTGTCTTCTACGGAGATCAGCAACTTTCCGTTGTTGTCGTTCCAGGTTCTTACCATCAATGTAAGCGGCACTTCCGGACGGCGGTATTTTACTGCGTTGTCCATCAGGTTAAACAATACATTGGTGATATGCATTTCATCTACGTAGATGGACGAATCGGTTGCCTGCAAGTCAATGTCGAGTGAGCCATCATACTTTTCTACTTTCAGGACGAAGGTGTTCGCTACGCTGATCACCAGGTCGTTTGCATCTACTTCTTTCAGTTTGAATGCTGCTTTCTGCCGTTCGAACAACGACATTTGAAGCACTTTTTCAACCAGGAAGCCTAATCGCTTCGTTTCATCATTTATCACGCCTGATATATGTTTGAATACATCGGGGCTTTTCGTTATATCCGAGTCTTTCAACATCTGTGCCGCCAGCGAGATAGTGGAAACCGGAGTTTTCAGCTCGTGCGTCATATTGTTGATAAAGTCGTTCTTCATTTCTGACAGTCTCTTCTGGCGGAATACAATATATATGGTAAAGATAAATGTTACCAACAGTATCAGCGAGAAAAGAACAGACGGTACAATAAATGTTACAGAACTTGAAATATAGTCACCTTTTGTAGGGAAGTATACCTTCAGATAATTCAGCTTTGAGGGAGGATCGTTCGGGAACAATACGTACGTAATTATATCAGACGCAATAGGTTCCTTCTTTATTTCCCCACTCTGGTACACGGTTTTCCCGTCTTTGTTTATAACAAAAAATATGAACGGCAGGTTCAAACCATTGTTAATAAATTCTGATTTTAAGTAATTGTTCAACTTCTTAAAATCGACACGCTCCTGAATCGGTTTAAGGTTTGCCGTATTTAATATATTCACCAAAACTTCCTGCATCAAAGCATTCTGATATTTAAGACGACGCATAAGTGTTTTTTGCAGATCCTGGGACGTACTGATAATATTATTGGACGTTTGTTTTTTGTCCAGCGATGACAGCGGTTCGAATTTCTGACTGAAACTGTGTAGCTGATCTATTTGCAGTATATTACCGTTGGCATCCTTTATTTGTAGTTTCTGCTGGGTGATTGTCTGAGCAATCTCTTGGGGATCCTGGTTATTTTGCAGATAATAACTCTCGTCACGCTTAAGATCTTCTTCCAGATATCTCTGCGTTTCATCCAACTCCAGGTTTTTTGAGACCTGGTGCAGGCTTCTTTTGACTGTTTCATTGAATTGCTCGCTGCTTTTTTTGAGTATGATGCTCACGTACTTAACCTGTAGGAAAAGCAAACCAGCAAAAGCAAATGCCATCACAACTGCGAGTAACCAAATCGTAGATTTCCTCATTCTAAATACTTTCTCTTTTTAACAGAACAAATAACGCTCATTTTAGTTTAATATTTACACAAAAAAGGTAAAAATAGCGGGTCGTTTATATTAAAAAAGGTTTACCGAATACTCTGATTTTCTTCTTATTGTCTTTTAAAACAACCGTTTATGCTAATTAACATCTGTCTGTGTATATATATGCATCTTCATTTCTGTTTATAAAAACATAATTATTGATTATTTTGTTTCAACTTATGCAAAAAATATGAATTCTGATGGAAGAATTCGCATCTCCATGTTCGTGCATACGCGTCAGATAGTATAATGTATAACGGATACAGGTGCTGTTTTATTTTATCCGGCAGTAAAGAACATATGGCTTAAGTACTTGAAACTTCTTAAAAACTTTTGCCGAATGCATTCAAATTTAATTATTAGCTATATCTTTGCTGCTGACAAGAGTTATGCAAGATGGCACAAGAAGGTATTACACAAATTGATGTAAAACAGGTATTACAGCAGAAAGCGCCCTCCGTGGCCGGTAAAATACCCGGTTTTATTGTCAATTATCTGATTCGTACCATTCATCAGGACGAACTGAATGATATCCTAACCCGTTATCATGATAAGGATGGGGTTGATTTTATGCAGGAACTGATCGGTTATTTTGACCTGACCCTGGAACTGGTGAACGAAGAGAACATCCCGGCGGAAGGCCGCTATATTTTTGCTTCCAACCATCCGTTGGGTGGGCTTGACGGTATCTGCCTCTCGGCAGTGATCGGACAGCATTATGACGGAAAGATCCGTTACCTGGTCAATGACCTGCTTCTCTACTTGTCAAATCTAAGGTCCATCTTTGTCCCTATCAACAAACATGGTGCGCAGGGTAAAAACAATGCCCGGCTGATCGACGAGGCTTATGCTTCCGAAAATCAGATCGTGACGTTCCCCGCAGGACTTTGTTCGCGTAAGATAAACGGACAGATACAGGATACTGACTGGAAGAAATCGTTTATTCAGAAGGCAGTCGAACATCAGCGGGATGTCGTTCCGGTATATTTCGAAGGAAGAAACTCTAATTTCTTCTACCGGTTGGCAAATCTGCGCAAGAGGTTGGGTATAAAGATGAACTATGAAATGATTTATTTGCCGGATGAGATGTTCCGGTCTAAGCATAAAACGTTCCGTATCCATTTTGGCAAGCCTGTCCCGTGGCAGACTTTCGATAGCAGCAAGAAGCCGGTCGAATGGGCCGAGTGGGTGAAGGAACTTGCTTATAATCTCAGGAAAACATAGACTCTATAATATATGCAAGACATTATTAAGCCGATTGATCGTGCTCTTCTGAAGTCGGAGTTGACGAAAGAAAAGAAACTCCGCAGCACGAATAAGTCAAACAATGAAATATATATTGTTACAGCCCACGACGCTCCCCATGTGATGCAGGAGATCGGGCGTCTGCGGGAAATCGCATTTCGTTACTATGGTGGGGGAACGGGGTTCCCGGTAGATATCGACGAGTTCGATACGATGGAGGACGCTTATCGGCAGTTGATTGTCTGGAGTCCGGAAGATGAGCAGATCCTGGGCGGTTACCGTTTCCTGTGCGGTTCGGATGTCAAGTTCGATGAGAACGGGAAGCCGATGTTGGCTACTTCGCATCTGTTCAATTTCTCGGAAAAGTTTAATAAAGAGTTCCTCCCTTATACGGTCGAGTTGGGCCGTTCTTTCGTTACTTTGGAATATCAGTCTACACGTGCTGGCGCAAAAGGATTGTTTGTGTTGGATAATTTGTGGGATGGATTGGGAGCTTTGTCGGTAGTCGATCCGAGTTTGCAATATTATTTCGGGAAGGTGACGATGTATAATACGTATAATACGGAAGCACGTAATATGATTCTTTATTTTCTGGGGATGCACTTTCCGGATGCGGATAAGCTGGTGACTCCGGTCTATCCGTTGGAAACCGATACGGACATAGAGAAGATGAAGGAGTTGTTCCGTTATGATAACTTCAAGGACAATTATAAGGTATTGAATCAGGAAGTACGTAAATTCGGTATCAATGTGCCGCCGCTGGTGAATGCCTATATGAGCCTTTCACCGAAGATGCGCGTGTTCGGGACGGCCATCAACCATGAATTTGGGGATGTGGAAGAGACCGGTATCCTGATTGCGATCAATGAGATTCTGGAAGACAAGAAAAAACGTCATATAGAAACTTATCTGAAAGAGGAAGGCCAGACGGCTGATCTGATAAGAAAAGCGGAATAACCTAGGGATGATTTCTGTTCACGAGGGCCTCATAAATGTTTTTGACGCCCTCGTGAATGTTTATGAGGTCCTTGAAAATGTTTATGAGGACGTCAAAAACAGTCTTTATACTATAGTCTGACAGAAGACACGTTATCCGTGTTCCATAAACAGGCACATCTATTATTGGCACTAACCCAATTTTTCCTGTTCCTTTTGTTTTCTCCACTCCTCAGCTACTTCGACCAGGCTTTCATACCATTTCTCGCCGAACTTGCGGATAAGCGGTTCTTTCAGGAACTTATATAAGGGTAGTTTCTCTTTTTGTCCTAATATTTCTGCCGCTTTACATATTTTCCAACGGTCGTAGTTGACAGCCCGGAAGTCTTTGTATTGGGTTACACGGACAGGATAGAGATGGCAGGATACCGGCTTGTAAAAGGACAGTTTCCCTTCACGGTAGGCTTTCTCGATAGCACATTTACAAGTACCGTCGCTGTCATAACAGGTAAATACACAATCTTTGTTGTCAACGATGGAGGTGACGATATCACCTTCGCAGTCGATATAGGCTACGCCTTGTTTGTTGATAATTGCCTGGGCTTCGGGTGACAGGTCGTTCCATACGACCGGAAGCGCTTTCTCCAGTTTGGCAATCTCGCTTTTCTCAAGCGGGGCACCGGAATCACCTTCCACACAGCAAATGCCTTTGCACTGGGCAAGGTCGCAGATGAAATTTGCCTCGATCAGGTCCAGGCTGACCAGGGTGTCGTCTATTTGGATCATTTTGTTATCAGGGAAGAGGTAATAAATACCCCTCTTCAGGGAGGACATGAGGGTTTGTTATTGAAGTTTACACACCCCCTGCCCCCTCTCAAGAGGGGAAAAGTTACTATTGGTACAATAATTATTTGATCAATGATTTTCCTGTCATTTCTTTCGGTTGCTTCAGACCCATGATATGAAGGATTGAAGGAGCAACGTCTGCCAGGATACCGTCTTCAACTTTAGCGTCTTTGTTTTCTGTTACATAAACGAATGGAACAGGATTCAAAGAGTGAGCAGTGTTGGGTGTGCCGTCTTCGTTCAAAGCATGGTCGGCATTACCGTGGTCGGCAATGATGATTACTTCGTAGCCATTAGCCTTAGCTGCTTCGACTGTGTCGTTCAGGCAAGCGTCGATAGTAACAACAGCCTTTTCGATGGCTGAGTAAATACCGGTGTGACCTACCATGTCGCCATTTGCATAGTTACAAACGATATAGTCATATTTCTTTGTGTAGATGGCTTCAACCAGTTTGTCCTTTACTTCGAAAGCACTCATTTCCGGTTTCAGGTCGTAAGTGGCCACTTTCGGAGACGGAACCAGGATACGGTCTTCACCTTCGAACGGAGTTTCGCGTCCGCCGTTGAAGAAGAAAGTAACGTGTGCATATTTTTCTGTTTCGGCAATGTGCAGCTGTGTTTTACCGACTGATGCCAGAAATTCGCCCAGTGTATTTTCTACATTGTCCTTGTCGAACAGGATATGAACGCCTTCGAAACTAGCATCGTACGGAGTCATACAGAAATACTGCAAGTTCGGAATAGTTTTCATTCCGGCTTCCGGCATATCCTGTTGAGTCAGGACGACTGTCAGTTCTTTGGCACGGTCGTTACGGTAGTTGAAGAAGATCACAACGTCGCCTTCTTCGATAGTCGCTACCGGCTTACCGTTTTCTACGTGTACGATCGGTTTGATAAATTCGTCTGTTACACCTTCTGCGTATGACTCTTCCATTGCCTGAACCATGTCTTCGCAAGGTTTACCCGTGCCGTTCACGATCAGGTCGTAAGCCTCTTTTACGCGTTCCCAACGTTTGTCACGGTCCATTGCATAGTAACGGCCGATGATGGAAGCGATCTTTCCGCCTGTTGTTTGCAGGTGATTTTCCAGCTGTTCGATAAAGCCTTTACCGCTTCTCGGGTCCGTGTCGCGACCGTCCATAAAGCAATGAACATATGCTTTGTCGATTCCGTATTCTTTGGCGATATCCGCCAGCTTGAACAGGTGTTCCAATGAGCTGTGTACACCACCGTCGGAAACCAGTCCCATGAAATGGATCTGTTTGCCGTTTTCTTTGGCGTAGCTGTAAGCACGTTTGATTTCCGGATTATCGAGGATTGTGTTCTGGCGGCATGCGATATTGATCTTCACCAGGTCCTGGTAAACGATGCGGCCGGCACCGATATTAAGGTGGCCAACTTCCGAGTTACCCATCTGTCCGTCAGGTAAACCAACATTTTCGCCGGAAGCCTGCAACTGAGAGTTTGGGTATGTTTTCAACAGTTCGTCCCAGTAAGGAGTGGGAGTGTTGTAGATTACATCATCTTTACCACGGTCGCCGATTCCCCAGCCATCGCAGATTAGTAAAAGTGCTTTCTTGCTCATGATTGCCTTGTTTATATTGTTTATACTTATTAAATATCTAATACCGGGCGCAAAGATAAGCATTTCTGATGTAATATTATTTGCCTTTAAAGTATTACTTTTGCAGGTAGATATGGAAAAGAAGATATACGACAACGATCTGGGAACCATCCTTCTCCGTACTGCCCCGCGAGCTACCCGTTATACGCTGAAAATATCAAAGGGAATGATCACCGCCACTATGCCGGTCGGGGGTGATGAGGGGAGAATGTTGTCCTTTATTGAAGAGAACCGGCAAAAACTTCTGAACGCTCTGAAAAAGCATCCGGCACGTCCGTTGCTGAATGAAACTGCCAGATTGGAAACAACTACTTTCCTGCTACATATTTTCCGGACGGAACGTGCCAATTTTTATATGAAATTGGACAACAGTATCCTGCATATCGCCTGCCCGCTGGAAACCCGGTTCGAATCGGACGAGGTTCAGCTCATATTGAAAGGTTTTCTGGAGAAGGCATTGCGGCATGAGGCGAAACGTCTGTTGCCGGACCGTCTGAAGACGTTGGCAGACCGGTATAAATTGACTTTCACGAGCGTACGGATCATGAACAGCAAAACCCGCTGGGGAAGTTGCAGTACGCGTAAAAGTATCAATCTCTCCCTTTCGCTCATGCTGCTTCCCTGGCATCTGATCGATTACGTCCTGCTTCACGAACTTTGCCATACGGTAGAGATGAACCACAGCGACCGTTTCTGGAAACTCCTGAATGAGATAACGGAAAACAGGGCGTTAATGCTCCGTCAGGAGTTGAAGAAATACTCCATATTGTAGCATCTTCCTCCTTCACGCTTTATGCGCCGGGAGGCACCGGTGTTGTATTGCGTTTACTGTGCCAGTGAGAACCGTAATGCAACACCGTAGTTGGAGTTGGATGTCGGATAAGATGCATTTGAGATCAGCGGCTCATTGATCTGCAAGTCGTAGAAAGCACGCAGTGTCAGCGCACGGCTCAATCCGTAATCGGCTGAGAACTGGATCGTTTTGGCAATGTTACCGCTGGTTGCCTGTGTGAAGCTATCCTCGATCTTACGGATCAATGACTGCATCTTGTTGTATGAGAAGTCCAGACGCACGGTCAGGTCATTGCTGAAATCACGCGTTTTCTTCATCTTCAATATCTTGTTGAACTCGGCGAACTTATATCCCAGTCCGATGGTATACTTATTCGAAAGCGCTTCCACAATCTGGTAAGACGAGATATTCAGGTTCAGATTACGCGTTGTCGTGTAATCGGCACGGATCGTGATATTGTTCAACATGGTCGCATCCACTCCCAGCAACGGGCTGAAACTCTCCGTCAGGCTGACGGAAGAGATGGAGTAAGGTGAAGACGGGATAGGAGCTTCGGAAGCATTCTGTGTAAATCCGAGGTTGTCACCCAGTCCGGCATCCACCCAGGTCGAATAAGTTTCGTAGGCACCGACATTGTAAGTACAGCGATACTGATGGGTCAGCATGACCGACTTGAAATGTTTCTTTATGGCCGGAATGCGGATCAGTCCGTCGTAGGTGATACGCCAGTTCGGCAGCATGCTGCGGATAGCCGGGAACGGGGAGGATGAAATCTTATTAGGATCTTTCCCTGTATAAGCGGCCAGGAAGGCCGGGATCAGTACATCGGCCGAGTTATGCCGCCATGTTCTTTATTATATTCTTTACCTCCGTATTGAGATTGTCCCAGGAAACCGGAATTCGGATAGGTTGTTCCTGTATAGCGGCTTTCGAGGCGGTTCGCAATAGTCTCACGGTATTCGATAAACTTATTGAATGTTTCCGATGCATAGTTATTACTTGCATTGCCGACGCCTTTGAAGAAACTACCCAATGCGACAGTCGTCATCGTAAAATTTCCTCCGGCCAGTTCCGGCATACCGGGATACATATATTGTATATCGGTGTTGCGGGTATCGACGCGGTTGGCATTCAGGTCGATCTTCAGTCCGGTGATAGGCTCCAGGTTCGCCCGGATATTCAGGTTTTTGGCACTGCTCATGACGGCCGGATTGACATTGCTGGTGTTTTCAACCAGCCAGCCACGGTCTTTGGCATCGTAGAGAAAGTCCCGGTTCACGGCTCCGAAAGCAAAGCCAAGTCCCGGTGTCAGGCCGAAAGGCGAGCGGCCCTGTCCGAAGATATCACCGATCATTGGGGAGAATCCCGGAACCGACATACCGTCGGTCGTCGCATACTGGATATTGATACGGCGTATCATCATCAGGAAGCGGCTGCCATATTCTGCCGTTTTGTAGAGGAAGTCTTCCGTCGCTTTCGGACCCGGCTTGATAGTCAGTTTCAAATGAGCCGTATCCTGGTTCAGGATCATTACCTGTGCAAAGTTGATCGGCTTGTATTTGATGGCATAGACTTTGCCGTCGGCTCCGCGGGCGGTAATGCGCACCTTCTTGGTGAACATACCGTGTTGTACGACTGTTCCGCTGTCCATATTCAGTTGGATATCTCTTTCCAGTTTGATCTCTTTCTGTTCTTTCTTTTTGGTCGTGGTACGGGTGGCCGAGAACTTCTGGTTCACTTTCTTCAGGAACTTGTTCTTGTTGTAAAGCGATTGCAAGTTCAGGCTACCCTGCCAGTCGATCTGGCGCTGGTTGGTAATCGTGTTACCGAGCTCATATTCGGTGTTGGTAATGGCTCCACGGTCCCAGTTATACTGCGCGTTGTAAGTGACGGAACTGTTTACCCAATCCAATACCGGGATATACTGTAACGGCATATTCCAGGTCACGTTGAATGTCTGGTCGTATTTCAAAGGCGTACCCAGGTCGGCGATACTTTGTTTTACGGAATCTTTCCAGATCTGATACTTATCAGGGGCGAGTTCTTTGTTCACTTGTACATACGGCTCTTCGATCCGGGCATTTGTTCCGGAGGTAAAGGTCATGTTCAGGCTGTTCGTGAAGTCCCAGCGCAGGCTGAAAGCACGGTCCCAGTAGAACTCGGAACTGAAGGTCACTTCAGGTTTGTAGCCGGTGTTTTCCAAGTCGCGCAGCTGCATTTCGTTATAGTTACGCATCATGGCTGTCTGGAAACTGATGTTCGACGGCAGGTAGTTCAGGCTGAACTGCTTGATGTAACGGGTGTAACCGTTGTTCTTCTTCAGCTTCTGGAACGGGCGGAACGGTTTCGCATACGGTGTGTAGTTGTAGGCGAAGTTACCGCGGTAATCCTTGGTCGTTTCATATTCCGTTTCCGGATTCTGCGTTTTCGTCTGGCTGAATGAATAGCCGATCGAGAAGTTTGCCGGGTCGTAAGGCATCGGGGTCTTGCTACGGATATCCGCTCTTACGTTATTGAATGAGATACTCTTGATGACGGTCTGGTCGACAGCCATACTCTTGATAGAGTCTTTTTCGGCTTTCGTGTCGACAGCGTCCAGGGCATCACTCAGTTTAATATCCTGATCGAGCGGATTATATTTTGCTTTTGTCTGATCCTTGGAGTAGGCATAATACATCGGGATGCTGACCTTCGCTTTTTCCGGGAAGAATTTACCCCATTCGATGGTCGTAGCCACGTTGTATTGTGTGAAGTCGTCGATGCGGCGTTCTGCGAGTGACTGGTCGAGGGCACCGAAACCAGCTGTTTCGATACGTCCGCCCACATTGACCGTACCCAAGTCGGAAACAGCCACGTTCAGGTTGGCGTTGGCCGCCCAACCGCCTTCTTCGTTAAACTCGCTCAGACGGAGTTCGTTTATCCAGACTTCACCGCTTTTAACTACATTTTGTCGGTTACGGACACCGATCATGATCGTTTTTACTTCCGAGAGGCTCGGGTTACCTACGATGCTGATCGTGTTGCCATTCTCGTCCATTTCTGAATAGACGGTATTGAATGTAATACCTTTGTCTCCTGCCCGTTTCTTCTTGTTGCGGCTTAGTTTAAGGTTGGTCAATACTTCAAGACGGAAGTCAAGCATGTTTTCCGCCGGCCAGATTTCTACGGCCTCATAAGATCCTTTTACCGGGGTAACTTTCAGCGGAACTTCATATTCGTAGTAATTATTTTTATAGTCGGAACCTAAGCGAATGAATACAGACAAATCTCCGTTGGCAAGGGATGTGTAATTATCCGCATCTTCAGGCAATGCTTCTGCGTGGGTAAACAGTTGTAACCGTTTGTATTGACGTAGATCGTAATAAGTATTCTTGTAAACGGCACGTGCGTCCTTGGCAGCCAGGTCACTGACCTTCATGGATAATGCCTGTTCGTTCTGACGAGTCAGTTGAGGCTGGCTAGGGTCAGCAACACGGCTTACTCCCGGAGGTGTCATGTAAGGAATAGGAGTCCGTCGGCTGTTTTCTTCTATATTTACAGAAGATACTTCGAGTGTGCCATTGAATAATGGCGGAACTTTCGGGTCGGACAGATCCTGCTCGTATGAACGCCATTCACCGCGTACCAGTTCGAATGTTCCGAAACGCAGTACGGTCGGTTTAGAGAATTGCGTCATATACATACGCATAAAGCGAATGCTCTTGAAGTCGCTGATAGCTCCGACAGTACGGTTGTATTGCTTAACAGGGATTTTGAACAGGTACCATTTGGCCGGATTGTTTCTGTTGTTATTTTCGTTATCCCCATTTGGTAATTTGGGATAGGTCGTTTTCATATCCACAATGAAGTTCTTCCCTACTTTCAGGTCTTCCGGACGAATAGATACTTTATATTCGAAATACTTTTCGTTCTTGTTCATGGTGTTATCCTGATTCAGGTCTTCCACATCCGGATTCTTGGAGGCGGACGTGTCGTAACGTTCTCCTGAAGTTCCGCTTTCGGCGGAGTTGCCTTCAGTACCATTGTAACGTTTGTAACGGTTTAAGATACTGACAGTGTCTCTGTCTAATTCCGTACCACGGAAATAACGGTATTTGTCAGTACCCGGATTCCGCAGAGGAGAGTATTCATCTTGTAACATTGCATCTATTAACTCCGGCGATAACTTTGTCATAAGTTTTTCAATAAACTCCTTGTATGCCGGATAATCCCGTTCTTCCTCTGCCGACAAACCGTTGAGTCCGACGTCCTGTCTTGCACGTGCGCCTGACGTATTATCGAAGGCATAGACTGTGCTCTGCTGCTTCGGAACAAGTCCCCAGACAGTGGAATCTACCCTGCTTCTGTCACCGTCGATAGGTAATCCGTTTTCATAGAATTTCTTTCCGTCTTTCAGGACGTCTTCCGATATTTCACCCAGGTTGAAATACAGGTCGCCGCCTTTAGCCGTAATACCTTCTTGCTCCTCATAGAGATAAGGGTCGAGCATCCAGAATTCGATGTATTCGATATTGGCCGTTTCGAAGTCGCTTTGGTCGATCTTACGCATGATACCGCCCCAGCGATTTTCCGGCTTTTGTAATGTTCCGTCAGGATTGACAAAGTCGGCATCCAGGTTGTACGGACCACGTTCATTCGGGTAATAAGCCAGGTTGAGCGCCTGGATCGTACTTGTTTCATTGTAACCCTGGTCTCTGTCCGGGAACAATTCGTCTACATAAATGGCGCGGACGTAATGGTTGGATAATTGTTCTTTATCATTACGGATATGCGTCGGAGCCTGACTGGAATTTTTACGGTTGAATAACCCGTCCACATAATACCATGCCAGCAGTGCACGGTTTTTACCATATTCTATATCGTTTGTTTTGCTTGCTTCTGGGAAAAGGGCATTAGCGCTATTATCCCAAGGCACGCTGGCGAGTTTCCACGGATACGGGTTCAGCAGGTCGAAGCCGCTTTGTGTCGATTCGAAATCGTCCAGATAAGAGTAGCCTCCGCTATATTTGTTCTCATAATGGCCGGCTATCAGATGGGCAAATTCTCCGGTGAATGCTATCTGGCTGGGTTTTGTCAGGTTTAGCAACGGTAGTTTGTCAAATGTGTTTGTCAGCCATTGGCTTTCCGCCTTGTAGGCGATGTTGAATCCCCACAAGGTGTTTTTGATGGATTCGTCGCCAAATACCGTTTTGGTCGTCAACGGCATTTCAGACATATGCATAATGGTGGCCCCCAGCGAGAAGTCGGGATTGAACTGGTAGTTGAGGTCCAGTCCCATCATTGTTTTTCGCTGCATATTGTAGGCCGTCTGGTTTTCCAGCGAAACGCTGACAGGAGTTCCGGCAGCAATGATACTTTCATTCAGGATAGTAACGGTTCCCGACGTATAATCGACCGTATAGTCCACATTTTCCGTCAGTGTGGCACCTGCTGCCGTTACACGTACCGAACCGCGTGCCACGTTGCTGGCTCCCAATTGTATTTCGGATGCGGAAGATGCCTTATATTCTCCCCGCATGATGAATTTGTTTTTTTCAGCGATCTGACGGGCGGCTGTCTGGGTCGTATCGTATAATTCCTGGAATACATATTTATCGGCAATTGCCGGACTGACAACTTTTTCCAGTTTTTCTTTCAGGCTGGAACCGAAAGGCTCGATGGTCGGGAAAATCACCCTACCGGTGGACGCCTGTACGGTGTATCCTTCCACAAAGTCGAAATATCCGTCCGGATGCGATTCGTTCTGGGCGTTCAGGCGGTCTGCTCCCATCAGGCGTATCCAGATTTGTCTGGACAACGTGTCGGTACGTGCTTCCGGCAGATAGTTTATATAAGTACCGGTCGTATCGCTTTGGTACATGACATCCAGGCGGAACTTTTCTTTCTGGACAGAGTAAGCACCCAGGGAATAGATATTCTTCATCATCAAATCCCAATATTTCATGGGGGGAGACATATTCGTGCCTCTCAGTAACTTCACATACAGGCAGTTGCTGGGATTTGTCGGATTGCTGTCGGAAAACTCGCCGACTCTTCCTGTCCGTTTTCCACTGGCATCGGAATATTCATATTCAAAGGCCACGGCCAGCATCTGTCCTTCCTGTAAACTCATATTCAAGGACAGATATCCCAGTTGTTTGTCGTAGATATATTCGGAGTTCGGATCCAGCAAGCGGGCATTCTCTATGGCTTCATATTCGGAACCTCCGGTGAATCCGGTTAATACGCTTTCTACATCGCTGATTTGACGGGCACCGGAATAGGTGGTGGTCATTTGGTTGTATAGGTCATTCGCATTATTGGCAGGATATGATCCGTCCTTAATCGGGAATGCACCGGGATTTGCCATATAGGATGCGTCGTTTTCACCGATGTCGGTAAAAGCGACGATGTTACGAGCCTGGTCGTAGTTACCTCTTGTGTTGGTCACCCAAACTTCCAGTCGGGTAATATTCAGAGTTGCTTTTATCTGAGGCAATTGGCTGACAGCGTCGTTGTATCTGTTGCGGAAGTAGTGCGCCAGGAAGAAGTGACGGTTCGCATCATATTCGTCGATCTTCAGTTCAAAATCCTTGGTCTGTACGCCACCTTTGGAGTTTACTGTTTTTGATTCCGAGTTCTGCTGTGCGAACAACGCGTTCACCCTCAGTTTACCGAACTGAAGGTCTGCTTTCATACCGAACAGGGCAGCTCCGCCGTTGATCAGCGAGTTGCTTGTCGTCATCGACACGTTACCGGCTTCCAGTGATTTGATGATCTCATCCTCTTCGCCCGTATAAGCCAGTTTCAGCTTTTTGGAATCGAAGTCGAAAGAGGTTTCCGTATTGTAGTTCATGTCGAAATTCACTTTCGAACCGACGGAGGCCTGTACATTCAACTGCACACTTTCGTCGAAGTTGAAAATGGTATTGCTGCGGGCGCGTTCGGGAAGTGAAGGGTCTTTCGTGCTGTTTCGCTTCAAGCCTAATGTGACTTCGGCCGACCCTTGTGTCTTTACACGTACACCTCCGGGACCGAATATACGTTCTGCCGCACCGATACCGAACTGCATATCTGCCAGGTTAAACTTCTTGTCTGCTTCCTTCTGAAACTCTTCTTCGTTTTTCTGGCGGTAGTAAGAACGGAGCGATTCCTGCATGCTGTATTTCTGATATTCTTCCGGACTCAGGTCGATCGGAGTGATCAGGTCTTTCTCCCCTAAACGGGAGCGGACAACATATCGTCCGGTCCTGATATCGTATTCAACGAAGGTTTTCACGTTTTCCGGATCGCGTAAATCTACTGGGGATTTTTTCAAGAGGTCTTTATAGGTTTCATCACCCTCCGGCACGGTTTTGGATACCGGATAGCGGGTTGCCGGGACAGTATCCTTCCCGTCGGGCATGTCATCTTGTCCTTCAAGCAACTGGATATCCGGCAAGGACGCCGTATAAGTCAGGTAATTGGCATTCAGCGAGAGCATGCCGATCCCGAATAGCAGTATTGTAACCCAGATAAGATATTTAAGAGTCTTCTTTTTCATTTTAAACTGTCAACTGTCACTTGTAAGGGCGGTTCGCGAACAGCCCCTACCTGTCAACTATTAAAGCATTCTGAGTGCACTTTTTATCACTTGTTCCACAGCCAGCATCGGCGAGGTTTTCAGTATTGAACTGACTGCCTTTTGTGAAGCAGCCTTTTGGAATCCCAACATAACCAGGGCGGCCACCGCTTCTTCGGCCACCGCACCGTTTCCTGCCGTGGCAGTCGTTCCCGTCCCAACCGTCGAATCGCCGGCTTTCACCTTGTTTTTCAGGTCGACCAGGATACGTTGAGCAGTTTTTTGTCCGATGCCTTTTACCGAGGTCAGCGCCGTTTCGTTTTTGTTGGCGATAACCTGGATCAGTTCGGAAGGAGGAAGAGATGACAGGATCATACGTGCCGTATTAGGACCGACGCCGGATACCGATGTCAGTAATAAAAACAACTCGCGTTCAGCCTTTTGGGCGAAACCGAACAGCAGGTGGGCATCTTCACGTATTACTTCATATACGTAAATTTTCCCGGTTGGTTTACCGCCAAATGCGCTGTATGTGGTCAGAGATATGTTAAGTTCGTAGCCAATCCCTGCACATTCGATGATCATCTGTGTGGGAGTCAGTTCTACGATATCCCCCTTAATATATTCTATCATTTTGCGTCTCTTCTAGTTATTCGTACCTATTATAACGCAAAATTAAGCAAAAGCGTATATCAGACCTAAAGAAATATTCAAATAGGTGAATAATTATTCTCTTCCCGGATGTTCGGCAGTGAAGGTTTCGAAGCAGCCGCGATCTTGCAGGGTGACATAGCAGCGGCGGTTGTCAGGACCTCCGAATGTGATGTTGGAGGGCTTTTTGCCTTTCAGTTGTATTTCGCGGATCAGCTTGCCCTTCGGATTTATAACGGCTACCGTTCCTTTGTCGTAGCGGCAGAGATACAGGTTGCCTTTCACATCGCAACGGATTCCGTCCATGCCGAAGCCTTCGAAGGTGTGGAAAAGCCGTTTGTTTTTGAGTGTCCCGTCCGGCTTGATATCATAGATCCATACTTTGAGTTGTGCAGACTCGTTAACATAAAGTTTTTTACCGTCCGGGCTGACATCGATACCGTTGGTCGTCCCCATATCGCTTTCCAGCAGAGTCACTTTACCGTCGGGAGTGATCAGCCAGAGTTGCCCTTTCTGGTTCGGCCAGTCCGGATCGCTGGCATAGAGATTGCCGCCCGGGGCGAGGGCGATGTCGTTGGGCTGGTTCATCCGGGACTCATGTGCATACGTGCTGATCGCTTTGGTCTGCATGTCGACTTTCAGGATGTTATGACCGGTGTAATCGGCAACCAGCATGTCTCCGGCCTTGTTGAAGCGGATACCGTTGCCTGTCGAACCTTCGGGGAGCGTCACGAAACATTCGTGCGAGCCGTCCGGACGTACAATGCCTATCGTTCCTTCTTTTCCGTAGTTAACGGCATACAGATTGCCGGCTTTGTCGGTGGCCGGACCTTCTATTCCGTTGGTGAAAGTACCTTCCGGCAGTAAATCGGCTGTTTCCCGCTGTTCGTAGGTCTGAGCCCCGGCTGCCAGTCCTACGAACAGGCAACTCATGATTGTAAGGAACATTGTACGTGTTTTCATATCAAATCTATTTTATTGTTTCCAGAATCCCGGAACAAGTAATGTCAATACAGTAAATATCTCCAAACGTCCTGTCATCATCAGTAAGGAAAGGAACCATTTGGATACGACCGGAACTTCCGAGAAGTTGTCTACCGGCCCCAGTTTGCCCAGTCCCGGCCCGACATTGCTGATGGCTGAGACGGCAGCACCGATCGACTCTTCAAAGCCCAACCCGTCGAGCATCAGCACGGCACAGCTGAGTACGATCAGTGACATATAGGCAAAAGCGAAAGCCAGTACGCGGTGTACGACCTCGCCGGATACGATATGTGAATCCATCCTTACCGGGATAATGGCATGTGGATGGGTTTGTTTCTTGAATTCGTTGAACAGGTTTTTGGAAAGGATCACGAAACGTCCCATCTTCAGCCCTCCGCAGGTCGAGCCAGCGCAACCGCAGATGAACATCAGTATCAGGGCGATCATCCAGAAGAAAGGTCCCCAGGGAATATAATTCTCTGTCGCGAAGCCGCAGGTCGAAACCAGCGTAACCACCTGGAATGCAGCCTGCCGGAAAGCTGTCGGGAAGTCTGTAAAGAATCCGTGATACATGATCCAGCCGGTTGTTATTCCCGTCATGATCAGGACGAACCAGAAGAACCAGCGAAACTCTTCATCGAAAAACAACTTCTTTATATTTCCGTTCAGGCAGAAATAGATCAGGGTGATATTAGTTGCCCCGATAAACATAAATATCGTGATAACATATTCTATATAAGCCGAATGCCAATAAGCGATACTGGCGTTCTTGGTGGAATATCCGCCGGTAGAAATCGCTGTCAGGGCATGGTTTACCGCGTCATATAAATTCATCGGGCCTATCCATAACAACCCGATCAGCAGGACGGTAAGGAACACATAAACCCCCCACAGGCGTTTGGCGACCTGTGTTACACGCGGACGGAACCGTTCGTGTGTGATCCCCGGTGTTTCGGCATTAAACATCTGTGTCGCTCCGCCTCCCAGGATAGGCATCAACGCTACGGTAAATACGATCATACCGATACCTCCCTGCCATTGAGTGAGGCTTCGCCAGAACAGGACGCCTTTAGGCAGAGCTTCTATATCGGTGAGAATGGTCGATCCGGTAGTCGTGAAGCCTGACATGGTTTCAAAGAAAGCATCCGTTATATTGTCGATATATCCTCCCAAATAGAAAGGCAACATTCCCAGCAACGAGAGCAGCAACCAGGTAAGCGTAACCGTCAGCATCCCTTCCCGTCGGCCGGCTGTGTATTCGTTTGCGCGGAAACCGATGGCATAGAGCGATATGCCGACCCCGAACAGGATTCCGCTGGAGATAAGCAATGGATAGAAATCGCCTCCTTTGTACAGGAAAGCGACCACTGTTGCCATCAGCATAAACAGTGTTTCGAGGATGCACATCATCCCCAGCATTTTTATTATGAAACGTATATTCAGTAACATACTAAAACATACTAATTAAAATAATCTTCCAGTTTACGCATGGCAGTCTCCAGGCAGAATACCACCACGTGGTCGTATGCCTGTATCTGTGTGTCACCCTTAATCATCATCGGTTCGCCGTCGCGTATCAGTCCGCCCAGCGTCAGGTCTTTCGGCAGGTGCAGGTCTTTCACCTGTTTGCGGGTGATCTTCGAATCGGGGCGTGCCACCAACTCGGCCACGTCGGCATTGGCAAAGGTCAGGAACTTCACGTTCGACACGTCGGCATCCAGCAGGAACTGATAGATATGACTGGCGGCAATCAGCTTCTTGTTGATTACCGAACCGATATCCATATTCTCGGCCAGCGGGATATAGTCGATATTCTCGATCTTGGCGACTGTCTTGAATACGCCGAAACGTTTGGCAGCCAGGCAAGCCAGGATATTCGTACTCGAATTGTCTGTCAAAGCGACAAACGCCTGTGCGTCTTTGATCCCTTCCTGCATCAGTAGCTCCGTGTCGCGTCCGTCTCCGTTGATGATCAGGACATTGCTCGGCACTACCTCGGCTATGCGGTGACTTTTCTCTTTGTTTGTTTCCAGTATCTTTATGCGGATATTATTCGGCAGATACTGGCTGGTGCGGATAGCGATGCGGCTGCCTCCCATGATAAAGATTTTCTTTACTTCCGGGTCTTTCTTGCCGGCATGCATCTGCACGTCTTTGATATGTTCTTTGGTCGTCGTAAAGAAAACGATATCGCCGGGCAGGACAAGGTCGGTACCGCGGGGGATAATCGTTTCATATTGCCGTTTGATGGCAACGATATGGTACAGCTTCTGTTCGTTCAGCAGTTCGGCCAGTTGTTTGTTCACCAGGCGGGAGTTTTCGCGAACCTTCACCCCGATCAGGATCAGGGCTCCTCCGAACAGTTCCCAGTACTGGCGTGTCCACGGGCGGCGTATCGCGTTGACGATCTCTTTGGCTGCCAACATTTCCGGATAGATCATCGAGTGGATGCCCAGCTTTTCGAACAGTTCTTTGTTTTTAGGCAACAGATATTCGTAGTTGTTGATACGTGCCAGAGTTTTGCGTGCTCCCAGCTTGGAGGCCAGGATACTTGCCGCAATATTCGTTGTCTCTTCCGGAGTAACGCTGACGAACAGGTCTGTTTTTTTTATGCCGGCTTCTTCCAGGTCGCGGATCGAAGTCGGATTACCAACCATAGGAAGTATCTCCATATTGGTGTTGGTGATGTTCAACCGTTCCTCACTCGGGTCCATCAGGATGATATCCTGTTTTTCCTGCGATAACATCTTTGCAAGATGCGTACCCACTTCGCCTGCCCCGGCAATAATAATTTTCATTTTATCAATTGTTACTCATTCCACCTGCCGCATCGTCCGGCAAATCGTCATTAATAATTAATCGTTCATCATCTTTCGGATTTCTCCGGCTATGCTGCCGGCATCCAGGCCGCACAATTTGTATAACTCGGGGATCGACCCGTGTTCAATGAATGTGTCGGGTATACCGATGCGTTTCACCCGCGGAGTATATCCGTTGTCTGCCATAAATTCAAGAACCGCACTACCCAGTCCGCCTTTTGCTACACCGTTCTCTACGGTAATGACGCGTTTGAACTTTTTGCCTATTTCGTCCAGTAATTCTTCATCGATCGGTTTCAGGTAAATCATGTCATAATGTGCAACCGATATTCCTTCACCGGCTACTTCTTCAATTGCTTTTGTCACATCGTTTCCAATCGGTCCGATAGATAAAACAGCGATATCGTCTCCTTCGCTCAATTTCTTCCCTTTTCCGATGGGCAGGACATGCATTTCGTTACGCCAGTCCTTTTTCTCGCCTTTTCCCCGCGGGTAACGGATTACGAACGTGCCCGTAGCCTCCTTGTAGCCCGTGTACATCAGGTTCCGCAAATCCAACTCGTTGAGTGGCGAGGCAACCGTCAGGTTGGGGATCGGACGGAGGTAAGCCAGGTCGAACACCCCGTGGTGCGTGGCACCGTCTTCGCCGACCAGTCCGGCACGGTCCAGGCAGATCACCATATGCAGTTTTTGCAGAGCGACGTCGTGTATCAGGTTATCGTATGCCCGCTGCATGAAAGAGGAGTAGACATTGCAGAACGGGATCATTCCTTCTTTCGCCAGTCCGGCGGAGAAAGTCACCGAGTGACCTTCGGCTATCCCGACATCGAAGGCCCGTTGAGGGAATGCCTTCATCATATAGATCATGGAGCTTCCGGTCGGCATGGCGGGAGTGATACCCACGATCCGCTCATCCTTTTCCGCCAGTTCCACCAGCGTATGTCCGAAGACGTCCTGATACAATTGCGGCTCATCCAGGTTGTGCACGATGATGCGCTGGCCTGTTTCTTTGTTGAACTTGCCCGGTGCATGCCATTCGGTAGCCGATTCCTCGGCAGGCTTGAACCCTTTTCCTTTCTTTGTCTTGATATGCAGTAGCTTGGGGCCTTGCAAGTCTTTTATATCGTTCAGCAGCTTTATCATGTAGTTCACGTCGTGCCCGTCTACGGGGCCGAAGTAACGGATGCTGAAACCTTCAAACAGATTATGTTGCTGGGTGAGCAGCGCTTTCAGGCTGTTGTTGAAACGCAGGATATTCCCCCGGCGGTCATTGTTGATGAGCTTCATCTTCCGCAGGCCGCGGTACACGTCGTAACGCATTTTGTTGTAGGCCTGGCTGGTCGTGATATCAACCAGATACTGACTCAATCCTCCGACGCAGTTGTCGATAGCCATATCGTTGTCGTTGAGGATAATCAGCAGGTTGTTGGGGTTGGCAGAGGCATTGTTCAGCCCTTCGAAGGCCAGTCCTCCGGTCATTGCCCCGTCGCCGATCACGGCTATTACGTGGCGGTCGTGTTCCTCCTTCAGTTCCGAGGCGACCGACATACCCATGGCTGCCGAAATGGAGTTGGAGGCATGTCCGGCAATGAAAGCGTCATACTCACTTTCTCCCGGGTTGGGGAAACCGCTGATTCCTTTGAATTTCCGGAGCGTATGGAAAGCCTCCCTGCGTCCGGTCAGGATTTTGTGCCCGTAAGCCTGATGTCCGACGTCCCAAACGATCCGGTCGTAGGGCGTATTGAAGACATAATGCAGGGCGACGGTCAGTTCGACAGTACCGAGGCTGGCTCCCAGATGGCCGGGGTTTTCAGAAAGTATATCTATTATGTATTGCCGCAACTCTTCACATACCTCGCCCAATTTCTCCTGAGGCAACTTGCGTAAATCCTCGGGATAATTAATGACGTTTAATATATGTTCATCCTTGCAATCTATCATGTCCGCTAATTTTTGTGGCAAATGTAAAGAATTAACGGCACATAAAATAGTTTTGGCAGCGCATTTTCTATTTCCCGCAGCCGGATTGGGGTAATTCGTCGAATAAATTGAATTTTATTTTAATGCTCCCGTTTTAGCTTCGCCCTTATCCGGCTAAGGCTTACCGGGGTGATTCCCAGATAGGAGGCGAGGCATTCCAGCGGCATTCTTTGCAGTAAATCCGGATTGTCTTTCAGCAGTTCCCTGTAACGTTCGGATGCGGTTGTAAACAGGAGGGAGATAAGCCTTTCCTCTGTTTGCAGGAATTCTGTTTCTGCAAATTTGCGTCCCCAGTTGGCGATATGTATATCTTCTTCGAATAACTCATAGAGTTCTTTGCGTTTCAGCATATACAGCACCGAGTTTTCCATCAGTTCGACAGTTTCATATCCTTGCTGGTTGTTCACGTAGCTTTTCAATGAAACGATGGTGCTGCCTTCCCTGCCGATCCAAAAGGTTACTTCTTTGCCGTCGACAGGGATATAAGCCCTTGCAATCCCTTTCTCGATAAAAAATAGATTTGTCTCGGTTTTACCCGTTTCCAATATGAGGTGGCCTTTAGGATATGTAACCTTTGACAAGAGCCTCTTCAGCTTGTCTACTGAAGATTCCGGCATCGGGTATATTTTGTTTATGATCTCATGTATATCCATAGGTTATCCAATCGTTTTTACAAAAGTACTAAAAGTTACCTTTGAAAAAGGATTTTTTTGCAACCTTCTGCCGTTATTTCTTATCAAATGTAAAGAGCCGGTGAGAGGGGGGAGTTTAACTTTGCAGCCAAATTTTAAATGTCGGAGTTTATGAGTTGGATTATATTGATTGTTGCGGGATTATTGGAGGTATGTTTTGCCTTTTGTCTGGGTAAGACCAAGGAGACGGTAGGAAATGAATATTATCTGTGGGGAATAGGATTTGTGGTCTCCGTAACTCTGAGTATGTATCTTTTGGCAAAAGCGACACAGACTTTACCGATAGGTACAGCTTATCCGGTATGGACCGGTATCGGAGCTGTCGGTACGGTGTTGGTCGGGATTCTTTTTTTTCATGAACCGGCTACTTTGGGACGGTTGTTTTTTATTACGACTTTAATCGTCTCCATCATAGGGTTGAAGATGGTTTGATTTTCTGAATTTTGGTTATCAGCAAAGTTTTCGGGAGCACCGCGAACTTTGCTGATCCATATAAATAAAGTGAGTGGATTACAAGTTGTCTATTTCTTCAATTGACAGACCTGTACACTGGGCGATCATTTCTGTGTTGACTCCCCGCTTTTTGAAATTGGCAGCGATAAGGCGTTGTTCCTCAGTCTTACCTTTTTCTTTCCCTATTTTGATCCCCTTTTCCACACCTTTCTCTTCCGCATAGTCAATCGTATTTTTATAATCGCGATAGCGTTTCAAGGCTTCATCATACAGGATACGTTCATCCTTGCTCAGATTAGCCACATCTGCCACTTCTAGCAATTTGTCGAAGACGGCTTTGCGTGCCTTAAAAGGCATTCTTTCCAATGTATCCATATGTTTTAATAAATATAACCAACGTTCAAAATCTGTTTCGCAATCATCCGGCTCTTTTGTAAACCAGGGGAGTTCCAAATAGACCTGGCGAATCTTGTCGCTAAACATACGCCCCGTATCACGGTCTGCCAATATAACATCAGTACGGAATTTGGAGTTTATCCCCATCTTATAGTTTAACAGAAATATGCCATACACCGGACATAAGCTAAACTTCCAGTCTTTTCCCTTTTCCCCTTGATTACTGATAGCCCGTGACAAGTAATAAATACCCCGGTCGTAAAAATAGGGTTGGGCTCCGTTTTGCATTTCGACCACAAACCAACCTCCTTTGTCATCCCTGCAATGAATGTCGAATATCACTCCCCGGTCCTCTATGGTTTCCGGTTGCTGGATAGGATTCAGGAAAGTGATGTCAATGATATGACGTTCATCTTTCAATAATTGATTCAGAAAATCAATTAATAACTCTTTGTGTACCTCTTGACCGAAGATACGGTGAAAACCGAAGTCGGTAAAGGGATTTATAAATTTCCCCATAACTAATGAATTTTGGTTGTCGTCCAATAACAGACGATGTGACAAAGGTAAAGATTATTTTAATAAACAATCGTTCTGAGGGGACTTTTTTCGTGTCTCCGTCCGGTTTTGCTGATCGGTGAAGGCGAGTATGACCTTTGATATGACTGGTCAGGCAGATTTGTGGGGAGAAAATTTGTAGAGTATGATTAGTGCGATTAGGAAGAAAGTCAATAAAATCGTGATTTGGGGCAAACCGGATTTCCTTTCTGCCTCTTTTCTGATCTCTTTTGTTTGTTTTGACTGCCTCTCCAATTGTTCCTCATATTGCCAGACGAGCGTTTGCAGGCTATCGCAGGTGGCAGCGACAAATAACGTGTCATGTAGGAAACGGATTTCAGCTGTTGCCTGTCCGCTTTTTTGGATAAAGGCGGCGCCGGCAGGCAACTCTTTGAGGGTTGCGACCGGAATGGAAAGGTCGGCACGGCTTTCGGGGATTCGGGCCGTTTGAACTGTCAGGCGGCTGGTTTGCAGCAGGCTGTCGGTCTGCTGGCAAAAGGAAGCGGTGTGCTTGCGGCTCGAACAATTTGCGAAAAATAAGATGATGAGAATGAATAGGCTGAATTTCATGGAGATTTTTAATGGTATGAATTTATAGGGTGTGTTTTGCAGTTGTCTCTTATTTATCCGTAAAGTACCTGCCGGCGGTTAAACCCTTCGCGATAAGACAGATGGAGGAACTTTTTGCGGCGGTAGAGGATTGCCTGGTCGAAATCGAGACCGGAGGCTTTCAATATCTCCAGCAGCTTTTCCTAGCTTTTCTGCATACACATCGCATAGGGCGTTTACATATGGCAGCTCTTCCAGGTTGAGTAATCCAGGCTGTACCAGTTCAACAGGTATAGATACCTGCTCATTTCCTAAATAAATAATGCTGTTTTGGCTATTAAAACGAACATGATTGACAGGAGTATATGGAACGCCAT
>OGQF01000136.1_pt1 | contig 59126 bp, 44 predicted proteins | sample 1553141 | NCBI WGS metagenome assembly OGQF01 (sample SAMEA2580005, study PRJEB22360) | human gut metagenome | biome: human gut; feature: human-associated habitat; material: faeces | place: Denmark | collected 2008/2010
CAAGACCCCCAAATATTTAGAGCGAAGGTCTGACCCCCACAAAAATTAAAGACCCTATTAAAATACCTGCTCATCAATGAGCAGGTATTTTAATACTTTGGTGTATGTACTTTATTTAACAATTCTTCTGTTACTTCTTTGGCAGGTAATGTTTGATCAATATGTCCAACCGATAATAGTGCTTCTAAACGTAGATTCTTTGGAAAATGAAAGATATTTCTAATATAGTCCTCAGTTGAATCTTCTGTAGATGATACTCTATTTCTTCCCTGAATCCAGCAGCCGCCTAACCCTAGTGATGAAGCCATATAATGCATAGTCAAGATGACATTACTGCAGTCTTCTACCCAGACATCCGTCTTATCTTCATCACCCAATACAATAATACAGGCACCTGCCCCTTCTAGCATCTGACTTCCTGCTTTTCTACATTGAGATAATTGTGTTAATAGTTTTGAATCAGTGACTACAATGAGTTCTTCTGGTTTAATATTACGTCCACTTGGTGCAAGTAATCCTGCTTCTACAATTTTATCCAATAATTCATTTTCTACAGGTTCTCCAGTATATTGTCTATAGCTTCTTCTTTGTTTTAATAAGTCTAAAAAATCCATATAATCACCCTTTCTTTGCTCCATTATAACATATTGACATGTGTTGTGGTTTTTCTATAATGAGGGTAAAGGAGTGTGATATTTATGCGTATGTTACGTACAATTATATCAGATATTCTTATTTTCATTCTTGTGAATGTATTATGTTTCTCAATGCTTTGTCCAAGTATTATAAATAGTGCTATACAGAATGATGAAATTACCCAGGAAATGACAAATAAGGTGATGACAGTTATTAACCAATACACATACCGTCTTCCTGACATAACTATAAAAAAGATACAAGCAGATATTAGTCAATCTCAATCTATGACCGCACTAACAAGTAAATATAGTCAGGCTATTATTAAACAGATGGCTACAGGTGAAGAAAATAAAGAAGATATGACACCTTATATCAATAACCTTGCACAGGAATGTTTTGAGATTGTAGAGAAGGATACAGATATTACATTACCTAGTATATTAAAGACATCACTTACTAAATTGATTTCTTCTAGTTTAGTATCTCAGGGTATTGATCAGTATGTGGATGATTATATTAGTAAACAATCTCCTAAGAGATTAAAGATGATACAGATTTTCTATCAGTTAACACTTGATTCTAATCGAATGATTATGGGTGTTATACTTATTGTATTATGTTTGATTCAGTTGATTGTAGATAAGTTATATGGATTAACTGCATTAGGTGTAACAGGTGTATTATCTGGACTAAATGTAAGCTATATTATGCCACTCGCAATTAGTGAAGGGGCTAGTTCTTATTTGAATCGTACAGTCATCTTTGATCCATCAATACTTAGAACACCAGGAATGATGATATGTGGTATATCTGTTGTAGTAGTAATAATCGCACAACTAATCATGAGAAAAACAGCTAGAAAATTAATCTAGCTGTTTTTGACTAGAACAAATTATCCCCTAGTTGTATTATCTTTAAAAAGCATGGGAATAATATGGGATTCTTAAAGAAGAAAATAAAAGACTATTTCATGCGTTCTTTCTTCAATTTCCGCATCAAACTCTTCTTTAGTAAGACGTACTCTAATTTATTGATTTTTCATGCATAAGACCTCTTTTTCTTGACTTCATCGTGCAAAAAAAGACCTGCATTATGCAAGTCTTGTATCTATTCTCATACTGCTGTTAATAACTGAGGCTTTTTCGAAGAGGAGAAGCTTCTTTTTCTTTTCTACACCAGAAGCATAGCCTTTTAAGTTACCCTTAGAACTGATTACACGGTGTGAAGGGATGATTAACGCAATATGATTATGACCAATAGCACCACCAACTGCCTGTGCTGACATTTCTTTCTTATTACCATATTTTGCGATAGCTTTCGCAATATCACCATAAGTGATTGTTTCACCATAGGGGATGTGCTGGATAATAGTCCAGATCATTCTCTGGAATGGTGTTCCCTGCATCTTAATAGGTGGACAGAAGTTAGGAACGATTCCATCAAAGTATAGATTTAACCAGGCAATTGTCTGATCAAAGACTGGTAAATCCTGTTCTACTGGTTCCTTTAAAATATCTGCATAATATTTATCATCTTCAAACCATAAACCAATTAGTGATTCACCATCACTTGCCATAGTAATGTTTCCAATAGGAGACTGGTATTTTTTAATATATTCCATTATTTTTTACCTCCAAAAAATAAACAAAAAAAGCATTAGCGTACGCAAAAAAAGAATTTCTTTTTATACGTATAGCTAATGCTTTGTGAATGACATGCTATAAAATATTCCTTTGTTGGTTGTATTGTAACACAATTATTTCACAAGGTCAATCTTAGACTTCATCTTCCTGCCTGATTTCATCTAAATAAATCCTGTCTTCTTCTACTATAAAGTGCCAGTATTCAATAAAGATTCCTTTATTATCCTGAGTGACTTCATTACCTTTGATCATTCTATCTCTCATCTTACCTTCTATATAAGACCAGAAGTAGTCATCACCTACTTCTACAACCATTGTTTTAAGAAGTCTGATATCAGAAAGTTCATTACGTATACCTTCATACTCCCACCAGTTAAGTTTTGTTTTCCATTGGTCATATAAAGACTGAGAAAGGCATTGTTTAAGAATATCCATATCTTTATCATTCCATGCATTCTGAATAGTGTAATAGTAATCGGCGACTACTTTGTTCATCTTCTTTTCATCAAAAGATGAGTTATTCTTTTCTGCTAGTCCTCTTTTCATATCCTTATGCATGGAGATAGCTTTATATCTACGACGATATTTTTTCATATATGAAAAACCATATGATATAAAAGAAAAAGTTATTAAACTAGCAATACGTCTTTCGGGTGTATCAACATATCTTACAGGAGAAGAAGAATGATGGGATGGAGAACCACTGCCTCCTCCACCACCTCCACTTGATCCTCCTCCCCCGCCACCTGCTCTTGCGTAAACAGGGGAAATAGAAAAACATAATATACATACAATAAATAAACATCTAATTAATTTCTTCATAAATCCTCCTAAGAGATTAGAAACATTACTAATATCATGAATACCATGATACATACCAAAAAGCCTAAGATACATAGTAATAAACCTAGCCACCAAATAAGTGTTCTTTCTTTTCTAGTAATAATAGAAAAGATAAGTCCTACAAAAGAAAATACGGGGCCAAGCAGAATGATATCTGTATAAGAATAAGGAGCATGGTTGGCACTATAAAAATAGATTAAAAATGCTGTGATAGATAAAAAACCACATATAAGTGGTATAGAGTTCATTTTTTTCATAGACAAAGTATAACATAAAAAAAGAATGATAAGAAATATCTCTTATCACTCTTTAATAAGTCTTATTCGTACTTAGCGACGATTTTATCGTATTCACCGTTCTTCTTTAGGTTAGCTAAACCTTTGTTGAACTTCTTTAATAATTCTTTGTTTTCGCCTTTTAACACTGCAAAACCATAATATGCTGGACTTTCTTTACCACAAGGAATATCGAAGTTTAACTGACCTGTTTTAACCATATATTTTAATACTGGATAGTCTTCAAAACATGCAGCTGCTTCACCAGATTTAACTTTTTCAAACATGAATGTTGATTCTTCTACAACTTCTAGTTTGAATCCATATTTATCTTTAATAGACTGAGCATATTTTAATCCTGCAGTAGATGTTTTAGCAACTACAGTCTTACCTTTTAAATCAGCATAACCTTTAATACCTGAATTTTTTGCAACACCCATTGAAACACCTGTTTCATAGTACTGATCTGAGAAATCATATTTTTGTTTTCTTTCATCATTGATTGACATACCTGCAATAACACCATCAGCTTCACCTGATTCTAGTGCTGTACATGCAGCATCAAAACCTAATGAGTTAATCTTAATCTTGAATTTCTGATCCTTAGCAATAGCTCTGATTAAGTCCATATCGACACCAACTAATTTACCAGAATCATCTTCCATTTCGAATGGAGGATATGTTTTATCAGTCGCAATAATATAAGTTTTTTCTTCGTTCTTACTACTAGAATTTCCTCCACATCCTACTAATGAAACTGCCATTAAACCTGCTAATACAATAGCACCGAACTTCTTCATTTTCATAATCGTTTCCTCCCTTATATATCTACACTTATGTGTTGATACCTTATAATACTTTGTTTAAGAAATCTATTGTTCTTTGTTGCTGTGGATGATTGATGACATCATATGGATTACCCTGTTCTACAATATATCCACCATCCATGAATATAACTTTAGTACCTACTTCTCTCGCAAAACCCATTTCATGAGTGACAACAACCATTGTCATACCCTGACTTGCAAGATCTTTCATAACAGCTAATACTTCTCCAACCATTTCTGGATCGAGAGCACTTGTTGGTTCATCAAAAAGCATAATATCAGGCTTCATTGCGAGGGCCCTTGCAACAGCAACTCTTTGTTTCTGACCACCAGATAACTGTACTGGATAGCTGTCTGCTTTATCCTTTAAACCAACTCTATCTAATAACTGATAAGCTGTTTCTTCTGCTTCTGCACTTGTCATCTTCTTGAGTTCAACAGGTGCAAGCATAATGTTTTCTTTTACTGTCATATGTGGGAAAAGATTGAAGTGCTGGAATACCATTCCAATGTTTTCTCTCTTCTTATTAATATCAAGTTTAGGATCTGTGATATCTTCTCCATCAACGATGACACTACCACTTGTAATATCTTCAAGACGGTTTAAACATCTTAAGAATGTTGATTTTCCTGATCCTGAAGGACCAATTAAACAGATAACTTCACCTTCATTAATATCTAAAGAAATATCTTTTAAAACCTCTAAAGAGCCAAAGTTCTTCTTTAGGTTTTTGACAGAGACTTTTTTATTTGCCATAAGATAACCTCTTTTCTACAACTTTTGATACCTGTGCAAGTACTGTACAGATAAATAAATAATAACAAGCCATAAAACAATAAATGACCATCATATGAGCTGACTGCGTTGCGGCAATTGTTTTACCAACGTTAGTCAATTCTGTTAGACCAATAACAGATAATAATGAAGTATCCTTAATAGAAATAATGAACTGGTTGATGATTGAAGGTAACATCGTTCTTAAAGCCTGTGGTAAGACAATCTTCTTCATTGTTTTACCATAAGTTAAGCCAAGAGATCTAGCTGCTTCAATCTGTCCTTTGTCTACTGCTTCAATACCACCTCTGACGATTTCTGCCATATAAGCACCGGCATTAAGTGATAGAGCAACAGTACCAGCAGTAAAAGTACCCCCAATATTTAACCATCTAAATCCTGTAGGTCTTAACATCTGTCCCAAGCCAAAATATATAATCAATATTTGTACAAGCATTGGTGTACCACGAATGATATAAATATAAAGGTTGGCGATTGCCTTTAATATCTTCATGATCACTGACTTACTTTTTGAAGTATTGACTAATCCAACAATGATTCCAATAATAGTCGCAGCTACTAATGATATAATTGATAATTCAATCGTAATCACTATAGCCTGATTGAATCGACTGGCAAAAAAACCTAAATTTTCAAAAAATCCTTTCACATGAATCCCCCTTTTCTTTTATGTTTATAAATTACACCAATTCTTAATATATGTCAAAGATATTTTATCACAATGAAAATATATTATTAAAATTGTATTAAAAAAGAAACAAAGTTGAACTTTGTTTCCTAATTAGCGTCAAAATGATGCTTTTTGAAGTGTTTATAGTAAATAATAAAGAGTAGTGAGGTCGTAAACCAAGTGACTGGATAAGAGACAACAACACCTTTAATAGTTGGATAGTGCGGTGAAATGAATGTGAGCCAGGCAATACGTAGTACACATATACCTAAGCATACTAATATCATTGGTTTAATTGATTCCCCACATCCTCTCATAGTACCTGAGAATATTTCAACACAACAATATAAGAAATAGAATGGCATTAAGAACAGCATCAAGCTATAGCATTCTTCAATAATATGGGGATCTGATGAGAATAATCTTGTGATATAACTACCTGTTAAGCAGAGTATAGTACTGATTGAAATAGTCATAATGAAAGCCATAGCAAGGGCAGTTCTTGTACCCTTTTTGATACGATCATGAAGATGAGCTCCATAGTTCTGTCCACTAAATGTTGTGATAGCTGCACCAATGGCCGCAATCATCATCCAGAACAGGGCATCTATTTTTACATAAACTGACCATGAAGCAATTGTCTGTGTACCAAAAGCATTGATATGACTCTGTAAGACAATGTTTGAGATACTATACATTGTAGATTGGATACCAGCAGGCGCACCAATCATAATAATCTTCTTTAGTACAGGAAGATGAAATTTCATCTTTGATAATGTAAGCTTGTAGACTTCATTTGTACGCATTAATTGAATAGTAACAAGTATGGCACAGACAAACTGGGCAATGACTGTTGCGATAGCTGCCCCAGCAATACCTTGATGGAAAATGACTACAAAGATGTAGTCAAATACGACATTCACAATACTACATACAATTAAGTAATAGAGTGGTCTTTTACTGTCCCCTACTGCTCTTAAGATTCCTGCACCGATGTTGTAGATTGCCCCTGGAATCATACATAAGAAGTAAAGCTGCATATAGAGAGTGGCATCATTCAATATATCATGTGGTGTACCAATAGCATCTAAACACTGATATGAGAAGAATAAGCCAAAAAGCATCATGAGTATGCCACTGACAATTGCAAGACTATAAGAAGTATGCACTGCCTGATGAATTTTCTTATTGTTTTGTGCACCATAGTATTGGGCGATGACTACGGAAGCACCTGTAGATAAGCCTACATAGAAGTTAACGATTAAACTCGTTAAGTTTCCTGTTGAACCGACTGCAGCAAGTGCGCTCGTGCCTACTGCTTGTCCAACAATGATTGTATCAACAGTGTTATATAACTGTTGAAAGAAACTTCCTATAAGAATAGGAAAAAAGAAAAAAAGCAACTGTTTCCAGATAACTCCCTTAGTGAAATCTTGTGTCTGATTCATGTTATTCCCCCCTAAAAGATTAATACATGATATCATAGAAAAAGAATAAAAGATATGTTATCGTTTACTCTTTTAATCAAAGAAAATTCACTTAAAATAGAAAGAGAGGTGAAGCCCATGATACTAGATATATCACAAGAAAATAAATATACAGAGACTGAAAAAGAAGTAATTAATTATTTAATGAATCACTTAGATTTATTAGAAGAGTTGTCTATTAATGATTTAGCGAAAAAAACTTATACGTCTAATGCAACTATTATTAGATTATGCCGTAAAGCAGGTTATAGTGGATATAAGGCTTTAAAGGTAGATTTAATTAAAGAAAGAGAAGCGAATAAGTATATTGTAGAGAGTGTGGATTATACGACACCTTTTCAATTTAATGAAACAACTGAAGAGATTATGAAGAATATGTTTTCTTTGTATCAGGAGAGTATTAAACAGGTGTATTCTAGTCTAGACATAAATGTGCTCAAGTCTATGGCAGATGAGATTATTCATAAGAAACGTATCTTTTTGTTTAGTTATGGGGATACACAGACTACAGTGATTAATTTTACGAATAAGCTTGTAAAAGTAAATATATTCCCTACTCTTGCGACACAGTTTGGAGAAGAGAGACATATTTCTAAACGTATGAACAAGGATGATTATGCACTTATTATTAGTTATAGAGGGCAAGAAAGACTTCTAGAGTGTGTACAGACATTGAGCAAGAATCATGTGAGAATTGGACTTATTACTGCGAATAAGAAGAATTCATTAATGGCTTATTGTAATGATTTAATTATGATTCCTGATTGTGAGAAAGAGAATAGAATTAGTACATTCTATTCACAATTAGCTTTTCAGTATGTCTTAAGTAATCTTTATGCGATTATTTATCATCAGGTGAATGATTGAACTTTTAGTTCAATCAATTCTATCAATAAGTAAGAATAAAAGAACGTTTGTTTCTATACATATGTAAACCGTTTCATTGTAAGATAATTTATGATAGAAATGAATTAGGTGATGAACATGAATAAAGAAGATGTATTAATGTTAGAGGAAGAATTAAATTTTGATCATTTTGATGCAGAAGATACGTATTGCATTGGGAATGAAATAGTAAAGAAAACAAGTAAACCAGTACGTATTAGATGGAGATATTGTGTTCCAGTATCTGATGCCTGACAAAAAGGGAGTAGAATGGTTAGATAGAAAGCAGAATACAGTGGAACGATATCAACATAGCACTTATTATGTGTTTCTAGATCGAGAAGAAAGACATGTATATGATGAGAATGATTCTACTATCGCGATATGTGGTGGAGGTTTTCCACTTTTTATAAAAGGTGAGTTACGTGGGTGTGTGATTGTATCAGGACTTGCCCATGATGAAGATCATCAATTGATCATCAATACATTGAGAGGATATAAGAATGAAGGTATTTGCGACTGATTTAGATGGTACTTTAGTTCATAATAAAAAAGTAACAGAAACAGATAGAGAGGCCATTGCAGCTTTTCAAAAAGAGAATCTATTTGGTGTTTGTACAGGAAGACCACTGAGCTGTTTATATGATGTAGAGGGTATTCCTTTTGATTTCTATATTATGTGTACAGGTGCACTATTATTAGATAAGGATAGACATGTGATTGAGGAACACCTTTTAGATAAAGAACTTGTGAGGGATATATATAATCATTATAGAGACTACTCTAACATTATTGTACAAACAGAAAGTGAATCTCATTTCTATTTTACTGATTTTATTGATTTTTCTACTTTTACTATGATTAAGGATTTTGAAGAAATCAAGGATTCAAAGTTCTATAGTATTTCTTTAGTGTTTGATACCAATGAAGAAGCAGCAACATTTGTATCAGATGTGCATGATAGATACCCTATGGTATCTGGTTATCAGAATACAAATGTAATTGATATTGTATCAAAGGGTATTTCTAAAGGTACAGGTGTAAAGGCTATTAAGAAACATTTTAATGCGGATAAGATGCTTGGTATTGGTGATTCCTATAATGATTTACCTTTGTTTAAGACAAGTGATTATAGTTTTACTTTCCATAGTTCTCCTGATAGTTTAAAGAAAGAAGTCAATGATGTGGTAAGTAGTGTGAGTGAAGCAATTAATAAAGTATTGTAGGCAGAGAGTTAATCTCTGTCTTTTTTGTTCACATAGTAAGATAGTTAATATGTGATACATAGTCATTACGCAGAAAAACATTTGAACGCCTTTAAATAGACTTTATAAGAGCCTTACTCAAAACATTTTTTTGATAAAAGTTGTATGATGTAGTTAAGGAGGAGAGCGTTATGTCTACTACAACAAACTACTTCATCAATCTCTATAGAAGTTTAATCATCAAACGTGATGAATTAAAGAATCAAACTGAAGAGAACAAAAATAATTATTATCAAATGTATAAAGAGTTGTATAAAGAATATTATGGCTTAATGGTTGAGTGTATCTTCCTTAAGAAAAGAATAGCTTATTGTCAGAGATGTAAGAATCATCATATCAAGATATACGAAGAAGAGTTAGAAGGCTATATGGATGCTGTGAAGGAAGATTATATGCATGAATTAGAGGAACTAAGAACTCATAAGAAAATAATGAAACAGCATCTAAGTGATGAAGATATGAAGCAGGCAAAGAAGATATTCAAGAGAATTATTAAAAGAATTAATCCGCAACATTCATTATGGGAGCGGGCAGTTGAATCATATAGATATAATAATTTAAATGATTTAATAGATATAGAAATGTTGGTGGATTATGATAAACAATCCATTAGAAAAAACTTAGATAATACCTACCTCTCAGCACAAATAGAAAGACTCAAGAAAGAAATAGAGTCTATTGAAAATAGAAATCCTAAAATAACAAAAGAGTATCTAGAAAAGAAAATCATGATATACAAATTATATAAATATAACTTAGATAAACAATATTCCTGTTATGAAAAAGTTATGCATGCATGTTAGGAGGAAGCATTTATGGATAATATGAAAGATATGATTTTAGAAGCAGTAGAAATGAATGGGATAGAGAATGTGGTTATGCCTTTAATGAACGAAATCTTTTTGTCTTTAACTGATATTGCAGGAACACGTTATGTAGATAATCAGGATGTATTTAAAAGACTAGAGAAGAATGACCCTCTTCTATTAGAAAGAGAAGCAGATAATGAATATGATAGTAATGCGATTAAGGTACTTACAATGGATGGTAAAAAACTTGGATATATTCCTAAGAGGGATAATGATATTTTTTGTAGATTAATGGATGCAGGTAAGATAATTCATGCAAGAGTGTATTCATGTTATAAAGAGAATTATGACCCTTGGTATGTTTCTATTAAGATCTGTATGATAGATTTTTAGTTATTCACATAATAGAAAATAGAATAAGTGATACATAGTCATTACATGATTATATTATGAATATAGTGATTGATTCCTTCTCTATGAGAGAAGTCATATTGTTTATGTAATGTCTGGAAATAGTTTCTTATATTTTCTTCTATAATAGGTTCATGAGAAGGAATAGTTCCTTCATAGCCTTTTCTAGCTGATATCCAAGGATCCTGTGTATGAGTGATTGTTTCTAATACTTTAGCGCTATAGAGACCATATGTATGAATAACTAAATCAATCACATGACATTCTTCTTCACTTAGTGTATTCTCTAATTCTTCAAAGAGTACAAATCGATCATCATCAATAGGATTAAAACTGAACTGCTTGAATAAATGATAAACATCAGGATAGACAGGTCCATGAACCCATGCCTGTGAATGTTCTGTAAACACAGTATGATCATATAAGGCATAAGAGGTTCCCTGAATTAAATAAAGAAGTTTTTGCAGCATTAATGGTGTAACTTCATTTAATCCTTTAAATAAATATGCAATGACCTGTCTCATCTTATCTGATAATACAAATAATTCTTGTAGATTACTCACTGCTTCTTGTGATTTCTTATAAGAAGCTGGAGTAATCTTATTTTTATTTTCCTCTAATTTCTTATAGAAATAATCAGGAGAAAGTAAAGCTTTTTTCATGATATTGGAATACTCAAGAGAAGGCACCTGCCCATCTAGATATCTTTTAATAGTCACTTCACCAAAACCAAGAACTAATGCGAGAGGTCCTTTCCCAATATCATATATCTTTAATAATTTGTTGATATTTTCAATAGTAATTAGATTTTCCTTTTCTCTATACTGTGAATCTATTTCTTTAATATTTAAATCTAGTAAACCAGGTAGAGATATTTCTTCACCACATTCATTACATACTGCAACAGTAATCAAGAAAGTATATTCCTTATCTTTAATAACTTTTCTGATTTCCTGTTTCTTCAATGTGTAAGTTGTTTCTTTTCTGCAGTTTGTACAACAAGTGTGCTTCATGTTCTTATCTCCTTTATGATATGATTTTTATTATTTCGTATCATTATTATACTATGAGTATAATAGAAAATCATCAAAAAGAGAGTAACTACCGATTGTTATCCTGAATAGCTAAAAAAAGTAGAACACACAGTTCTACTTTTTTATATGTTTTCTACCAGATGCATCTGGAATATTTAATTCTGAACGATATTTGGCTACTGTTCTTCTAGATATTTCAATACCTTTATCTTTTAAGAGAGTGGTAATTTTCTGATCACTTAAAGGCTTTATTTTATCTTCATTATTGATAACTTCTTTGATTGTTTCTTTAATAGAATCAACAGAGTTATCTTCTGTTCCCTTTGGAATGAGATCACTTAGAAGAATAAAGCCCTTATCACAATATATATATTTATCCTTAATGGCTCTACTGATTGTAGATTCATGTACTCCAAGTAACATCGCTAAATCTTTTTGTAGAAGTGGATGGCAAGCCCCTTCATTCATAAAAAAATCTTGTTGATAATCTAGTAAGAAGACCGCAATATCATATATGAGATTCTTTCTTTGGCTGAGACATTGTTGTAACCATGAGACTTGTTTTAGTTTAGATTCTATATATTTCTTAGTTTCTTTACTTTCTGCTTCAAGAGACAAGTAACCTGTATTGATGTTTATATCCTTATAAATCACTGGATTTAATTGTACAGCATTATCCTTGATTATTATATCTGGTACAGGATAATTGACTTCAATAGAAGAACTAAACCCGCTGGCTGGACGAGGATTTAATGTCAGGATGATTTGTAGAAGTTCTCTTACTTTGTTTTGGGATATGCCAAGTTTCTTAGAAACAGCATGATAATGACTTTTTGAAAGATCTTCTAAGCATTCTTCAATAAGTTGTTTTGTCTTGTAAATATCTTCTGTTTCTTCGAGGCGCTCCAATTGAAGAAGAAGACATTCCTTTAAAGTGGCTGCTCCAAGTCCAGGAGGTTCTAGTTTGGATAATGCATTTTTAGCTTCTATATACTCTTTCTCATCACATTTTAGACAAGTACAAATATCTTGAATCGAGAGACGTAGATATCCATTATCATCTAATAACTCTACAAGAGATTCTACTAATTTTTTATTGTCTATATCCTTGTTTATTAATTGCCAGTGAATGTTTTCCTTTAAACTCTGTTCTGATTTTCTTGAAAGACTATCAATATCAAATTCTTTTCCTATATCAGAAGTACTTTCTATCATATCATCAGTATCTATTAATGGATTCTCAAAAGAAATCTTCTCTATGTGGGCAAGAAGCTGTTGGACGTCCATCTGTAAGATCTGATTCTTTTCAATCTGTTTCTGATATATTTGATGTTTTTGGCCTTGTTTAAGTTCAAGCTTCATCTAAGCCTACTGGCTCCTTAATAACCTTATTCAACAATTCATATAATATAGATAATTCATAATTATCTATATGAATACGATATTTCTTTTCTACATCCTGGAAAACAATTTTTGATATACGATAAAACTCTTTCTGTGCTAAATCTGTAGGTTCTTCTTCATCATCCGTATCATCTGCAGTCATTAATCGTTCAAACATAAATGCAATATGCATATAAAGATTCAATCTTATATGCCCTGACATCTCCATCTTATAGTAATCCTGATAACGATGAAGAATCATTTCTACATCCTGAATAACAACTGTAGGATTGAGGAACTGCAATCTGCTGACAATACCTTCGATTGTAAAGAATCTTACAAATTCATTCTTTAATGCTTCAAATTGTTCTGGTGTAACTACACTTCTTAATGCATTCCATAGGTTTTCTTCACCATGGCCATCTAATATATCATAAACACTCAGCCAAGGTGTTGAAATACCATCATGAAGAGGAGATGTTGTCAATATCATAAGAGTCTGATCAAAATTCTTAGATTCATCTTTATTGAGTAAATCTAAAAGTTTCTTATATTCCATTGTCACAAAATCAAGGCCACAGTCACCTAATGTCTTCTTCATGATTTCCTGTATCTTTTCTGCAATACCTACACCGGACATACATGAAATAAGAATATTCTTATTCTTAGAAAATCCTTCAAAGAACTGTACATCAAAGCTGTTAATCTTTTTTGTGCTTTCTACAATTTGTTCAAAAGAGCCATGACCTAGCATCTTTAAACCAACATCTAATGAAATAGCAGTAGAAACATTATTAATAATCAATAAATCACCGGATAAGTTATTCTTTATCTTTGAATACATACTGCTTAATGATCCTGTATCTACAAGTAAGATTAATCCTTTACCCTTAGCAGAATGCAGGAGATAGTTCTGTACTTTTTCTACAGTCTGATCAAGTGTTGTATCCATAGGCATATCAATACCTTCCATAATAAAGGTACCACACGCCTGATTAACAACCTTTGCAATACTAGATGCTGTTGTATCACCATGTGCTGCAATGAGCCCATTTAATTCAAGAGATTCACTGATATATTCATGAATAGCTAGCGCAAATAAGAAAGCAAGATTATCTTCTAATTGTAATTCATACTTCTTTAATTCAATAATGATGCGATTTGCAACATAGAAAGCTCTAGGGCATGATTGTTCAAAATATGCTTTAAGTTTCCATTCCTGTTCCTTATCAATTCGCATTTGATTAAATGTTGTATAAAGAATATATAATTCTTTACCACAAGAATCATTCATCTTTACACCATATCGAATCAATATATCTTTACAAATCTGTGTAAAGAAACGCTGTTCTGTTAAGTTGTTATGCGTAGGACTAATCTTTCTTAAAATTGCGCGGAAATTCAAATAAAGCTGGTCAATCTGGCTCCATGATGCAGTCTCTATCTTATGAAAGAGATTGATGATTTCAATATGATATTCATCATAATACTCCTGATGAATATACTCTTTGGGCTGATTCCATATAATGGATATTTCCATATTACGTTCAGTCTGAAATTCTGTTGTATTGACAGGTAAATCTCCCCCTGCATGAATAAGCTCTGCTTCAGAAATAAGAAGATTGTCTTCTTTACCATGTTTGAAATAAGCTTCTGCACAGCTAACCTGAATTAAATTTCTTAATCTCCCAATATTACCAGGAAACTTAGAGAAACAAAGCATCTTAACAGCACCACTAGAAATAGTGAGGTTCTTTTTAATCTTTTCTGCTTCTTCTTTATAGAATGTTTCTATGAGTTCTATGCGTTCCTGTAAAGGACGTTCAGTAATGTTAGGAATACTAATCTGTAATGTAATTCTTCTTCTGAATGTTTCTAATAAGACTTCTTGTGGGTTTTCTGTTGTCGCAAATATGAATCTCACATTTGAATGTCTCCATTTAGAATCACCAAGAGGTCGATATTTACCTGTATCCATAAATACAAATAACTTTTCCTGATTTTCAAATGATAAACGATGTACTTCATCTAAGAAAAGATAACCACCATCTGCTTCCTGAAGTAACCCTGTCTTATCAGAATCTGCCCCTGTAAAGCTTCCTTTCTTATAACCAAGTAATGTAGCTGAAAGAAGTTCAGGGTTATTTGCATAATCTGCACAGTTCAATACAACAAAAGGTGCTTTTTTATCAATGTTCCCTGTCTGTAATGCATGATTATAGATAAGCTTTGCGATATAGCTTTTACCTACACCACTTTCACCAATAATAAGAATCGGAAGACCATGAGGTGGATAAGAAACAGATGCTTTACACATTTCTACTATTTTCTTATGACTTCCTGTTGCACCAATCATAGAATCAAATACTTCTGAATCTAACTCTTCTTCAACAGATGCACTCTGTTCTTCTTTTTCAATATACCAGTAAGTCGGTCTTGTATCTGTTTTCTTTACTTTTTCCTCATCAAAAAGCTGATTTAAATAATGTGTCACAATCTGTCTGCTTAAATGTAGATTGTCTGCAATCTGAGATGTAGGAATCTTTTCAGACTCATTTAAGCATTCTTGAAGTGATATATAAACCTTATCTTTTACATCCATCATGATACCTCCTTGCGCTTAATTAATTATAACTTGAAAGCTGTTAGAAAACAATTTAATGCCAACACGCATGAAAAGGAAGATATAGGGATATCTTCCTGTCTGACTATCTTGGGAGTCTTTCTCTTCTATTTGGGAATTCTTTATCGAATCCTTCTTTATGATCACAATACCAATAAGCGACTGTACAAACATCATCTTGTCTTTCATATAATGAAAGATCATCGTTACCAATCTGTTGTAATGTGACTTTGATGTCTTCATCAAAGGCAATTGGATCTAAGATATGGAATCTATATAAGCCATGGCGAGGAAGGCTGTCATTACCAAAGGCATGAACAGCATTCAATTTACCTGTTTCAAATCTTTCTCTTGTTTTATCCTTTGTTGAATAGAATGGATAACCTAAGAATAAGTTAGAATATGGTTTCACTGAAGGTCTTCCTAGTTCATCTTTCTGATGGAATGCCCAGGCACCACCAAAGTAATCTTCTGAACCGGTTGATGACACTGTTGGATAGTCTTCATCACCATCTAAGTAGAACTTGAATTCTCCTTCACCCCACCAATATCTTTCAAGTGCAGTTAAGCCAAGGTAAGTACCTACATAGTAGCCTTTACCTTTCACATCATCTAAAATGACATAGTCTTTTGCAAGCTCAGTCTGACGTTCTCTGCGCCAATAAGCATGGAAATATAAACAGTTTTCAGGTAAGGCATCTACTTCAGCATAATTGATTGTATAGAAGAAAGATGTAATATCTTTTGGATGTTCATTTGTCATTGTAATGACAGCTCTTTTTGCGAATGGCATTTCAAAGTAGCTGTTCATTCCTCCAGTAGGATTAACTACGATTGGTAAAGAAGCGACATCACATCTTTCACCAAAACCATTACAGAAGAAATCACCAATAGGAGCTTCTACTGCAGGTGTATCACTACCATCCCAATAGATTCTTAAGACAACATCTCTCATGACGAAGCTGCCTTTTTCAGTGTTTTCACGGATTGTCATCCACATATGTCTAATGATACCTGGACCTTTAATATCCGCAATGACTGTTTCTTCACCCATAGGTAACTTAATGCTTCCACGTCCTTTTCTTGATGGACCTAGGGCACTTGCTTCCATACATGCTTTGCCTTTTTCACCAGTTGGGTTTTCTGGTGATACAGCTCTAGAACGTTCTCCTTTATAAGTCATGATATTACTTAGTAAATTCATAATCTTCTCCTTCCTCTACTGCATGTTGATTCACAGTAATTGAATACTTATTTTTATTGGTAATGTGAATGTGCTGATCAGTTACCTTGATATCAAATCTTGATTCACCAATATGGAAATCCTCCCAGAAGAAGTTTCCAATAAATTCTTTAGGATGAATAGTTAAGTGTTTATTTGGTGCATCATAGTTGATTCCTAAGAATTCTGTAATGAACAAGATATAGAAGATACCTGAGGCCCATCCACATTTACCACAACTGTTCATTCGTGTGACATCTCCAGTAGATGCCCCTACTTTATAAGGCCACCACCACCAGCTGCCATCTAAATCAGCCAGTCTTTCTAATTCTTTAAATCTGCCGTTTTCTCCACTCCAATTTTCTACATTATCTGCACCATTCAATATTGAAATATATCCTGGGAATGTTGCACCTGACTGGTTACCCCATTTAATCCCTCTGCTCAGTTTACTATAAGTAGGATTCTCATCACTTGAACTGAATTGTCCATAGTGAGTTGTTCTGTCTCCTGTCTCATAGCCATAATATTTCAATAATGTAGTGTCTGATTCTTCACCATCATGCATTCTTAACGTGATAGTACCGTCATGATCCACATCAGTTAAAAACTGAAGTCCTTGATCAAGCATCTCTTTACGATAGCATTCATCAGACATATGTTCTTTAGCATCTAGATCAAGTGAGGCAATACCTTCTAGAAAAATACGATGACCATTTGATTCTACAGTCATATATTTCTCTATATCATTCTTGATTGCCTGGGCTTCATTTTCTAATTCAATTGCATATTCCTTTTCGTCAAAGATTTCAAGTGCAAGTCTTGATAGGGAGCGACATGCACGATATACACAGATATTGGATCCTGTATGATATGTACCAAGGGAGTAGGCGTCTGAAATCCAGATACTGTGGTATAAGTGTGGTTCATCTGGATTTCTAGAAGTAATGACTTCATTCAGGATTTCCTTCATCTGTTTATAGAGATCTTCGTTATCTAAAAAGAAATGTTTGTCGGCAAAATAATCATAATACGCACCAGAAAGTAGAATAACTGATAATGAATTGCTTAATGAATGGAAGATGCCGCCTTTAAATTTAGTACCTGGGTATTTGATACCATATTGGGCAAACCATTTTATTGTTTTTTTACATAGGTCTGGTTCAGTCATTGTATAAGGTAGGCTGGAATAATACATATCTTTATTCCATATATGAGGAGTAACGGGGTAAGTGCCCCAATTTGAACCGAGTATTTGATTATACCCATTCATGGCGAAAGCACCGGACGCCTGTTGATAAGCTCTTTCAATTAAGTAGCCCGCCATTGGGTCATCATCAAAATGGACTGTACCTATGCATTGTTTATAATACTGACGTGTTTCTTTGAGCCATTCATCAATACTTCTACTAAACAGCTTCTGTGTATCCTGATATGCATTAGGATCAGTGAAAGCAATCATGAATTCTTTTTGAGAATGAGGTGGTAAAGTAAATGAAATACAGTTGTGAGATTGTGTCTCACGGCATTCTATTAATACATTTCTTGTATCAGAGTATTTCTTTTTATAAAGAGAAGGAAGTTCTAAGACACCTTCTCCTTCTGTATCGCTTTGGTTCTCAACGATAATAGCATACATCAAACTACTTAATCTTTCTCCATCATGAGTAATAGGTGCACAAGCAATTAAGCTTACTGTTCCATAGTTAAAATGATGAATACTTCTTGGAAAAAGATTATCTGCAAGATCAGATACGACATCTACACTATCAGATTTTAATTCAGTTCTTTTACCATTCCATGTGATAGAGACAGAAAGATCATGTTCCTGGACAAAGTCTTTTCCTACCCATACACCTGGTTTGCTTTCCATAAGGTAATTGTGATGAAAGAAGGTAAGGTTGGAAATAGTTCCAAATTCATCAATGTTGGCTTGAACTTTTTGATTGGACGAATCAAATGAGAATGTATCATCTGGAAGCTTATTGCGATAATAACTGATTGTGTTGTCTGTACTATAGATTCCATTCTTGATTCTTAGCATATAGAACGGATTGCATTTCATTGTATTCAAAGCGACCTCCTGCGGTATTTATTAGCAAATACCTAATAGTGATAAAACGATTCCTAATGCAACGATACCAAAGATAATAGCGATAACGTTGACTTTCTTGTTTAATAGCTTATAGCAGCCAAATGTCATTAATAATGGAACGATACCTTTAAAGATACTATCAAGAGCTGATTGAACATTCATTAAAGACTGTCCCTTCATCTTGAATTCAAGAACTGTTTTAAAGATAACAGTATTGCTTGTCATAGCACCTACCATGATTAAACCAACAATACCAGCTGCCTTTGTAAGGATTTCAATCATGCCATTAGCATATAATTTTTCAATATACTTAGCCCCTAAAGAATATCCTAAACATGCACCATAGTATCTGCATAAGAAGTTTGGTACGTTGAATAATACTAAGAAGATAATTGGAGCAAGAATGTTACCTGCATTAGCAAAACCAATAGCAAGACCAGCACATACAACTCTCCAAACACCCCAGAATAATGAGTCACCAATACCAGCTAAAGGACCCATTAAACTTGTTTTAATAGAACCAATTGCATTGGCATCAAAGTCTGGTTTTTCACTGTTTTCTTTTTCCATTGAACCAGCAATACCCATTACAAATGATGCCATAGGTACTGTAGTACTGAAGTAAGAGACATGTCTTGCAAGAGCTTCACGTCTTTTCTTTTCATCATTCTTATAGAAATGGTTGATAAATGGAATCATAGCATAACAGAAACCAGCACCACCCATAGTAACTGGGTTAACAGATGCATACATCGCACCTGATCTCCAGAACATCTTTCTAATTAATTTCTTTTCTTCTTTATCAATGTTGTTCATTAGTTTCATGCGAAAAAGTCCTCCTCTTCACTGTCATTAGCTGTAGTATTTATGACAGCTGGTTTAGCCATCATATCTTTTAACTGCATATCACGTTGTGCTGTTACAAATGCGATAACGACACCTAATACTGCGATTGCGATTAATGGTAATTTTAAATAAGCGACTGCAACAAATCCAAAAATAAAGTAAATACCTATTTTCTTATCCCATAGCATCTGTAATAACATAGCCATACCTACAGCAGGAAGCATGTTACCAGCAACTGTTAAACCATTCATGATTACCTTAGGAATTGACTGTAAGATTGTCTGCACTACATCAGATCCTAACCATACAGCAAAGAATGGAATTAAAGCATATAAACCATAGTGTAATACCCATAAACCAAAGTGAAGGGCTGTGATTGATTTATCTTTACCTTCTAAAGCTAGCTGTTCAAATTTTGGTGCGAATGGACCAATAACGAATGAGAAAATAAAGTTCATGAACTGAAGACCTAATACAGCAAGTGGGAATACGATTGGAATAATAGTACCAACATTTCCACCCATCTGAATTGTGAAGGCTGTAGCAAGACCTGCAGCTAGAGCTGGCTCAGCAGTACTTGAAATACCTACATTGACAACTCCCATAAAGATTGATTCTAAAGATGCTCCAACTAATAAACCTGTCTGAACATCTCCTAGCAATAAACCAGTAAGAGGTGCAACAACGATTGGTCTACTTAACATGACCATACCGAATAATTCGTGTCCTCCAACGCCTACGAATACTGCCAATGCGACGAAAAATGCGTTTAACATAATAACTCTCTCCTATTTCTTATAAATTTTTTAATACGTTTGTAGCAAGTTTCTTTTCCATTGAAGGTGTACCCTGGAAAAATGTATCTGGATATAATTCAACTAATTCTTTTAATGCTTCTAATTCTTCTTTTGTAAGCATAACTTCCTTAGTTAAAGTAATCTTTTCACCTGAAGTCATCTTTCCAGCGTTACCTAAGTTAACCCTTTCAATATTCTTGTATTTCTTACATAAAGTAACAGCATCACGTACTGTTGGCACAAGAACCATTAAGCGCATCTTTTCTGATCTAGGATCATCTAAGATTGATGAAACGCCTTCTACTGATTTAATAATACATTTAATACCTTCTGGCACTGCCATCTTTAATGACATCTTCTGTAATTCGTTTGATGCTGCTTCATCACTTGCAACAACTAAACCATGAAGTTTTAGTTCCTTTATCCAAGTCATAGCAACCTGTCCATGAATTAATCTTTCGTCAACTCTTAAACAAACAATCATTTTCTTTTCCTCTCTTTCTTATAGAAGAAAATCGTCATCGTTTTCTTCTGTGTTGTTTTTTTCAATTTCTACTAAGCATAACTGTTCTCTAGCTTCTTCAATCTTAGCCTTTAAGAACTCGTTAGTAAGTTTTTCTGGAGTCATAGTGACTTCAATAAGAACAGCTAAATTGAATCCTGATACCAAGAAAGTGTTTTCCCTTACACAATATGGAATCATCTTCTGATTTACACTTCCACCCTTAATATCAGTAAAGATAACTACTTCGTCTTCCTGTGGAATCTTTGCAAAATATTCTTCAATCTGCTCATTGATAGGTTTCTGTCCATCTACATAAGCTGTAATATACTCTACGTTATCTACATTACCGATTAAGAATTCCATTGTTGATCTTGCACCTGAAGCAAGTAAGCCATGTGTGGCTATTAAAATATGTCTCATTTTCATATCCCCCTTACACTTATATAAGTTGCAATTGTCATGCCAACTTTTAAGTTTTCTGTTTTATATTATCTCCTTTCTTTTTCTCTTCACTTATATATACTGCAATTGACGTGCCAACTTTTAGTTTTTATTTATTAATTCTTTTATTTCTTTTTCTTCTGGCATTACTCTTAATGCACCCTTCTTAGTTGTAATTAAAGAAGCTGCTGCATTCGCAAACTGAAGCATTTCTTTTAAATCTTCTTCAGTCACATTGTCCAAGCCATGCTTAAGTACTGCATGAAGTGCACAGGCTCCAAATGTATCACCTGCACCTGTTGTTTCAATCGTATCCTTATTTAAATAAGGCTCCATAAATACTTTTAAATCACCATAGTAAGCGATACTACCATTTGGACCAAGTGTGACATTGATGAGTTTTGCATGTGTTCTTTGTCTAATGATGTCAATTCCCTTATCATAATCATCAGTACCTGTAAGCCATTCAATCTCATTATCCGCAATCTTTAAGATATCGCATTGTTCAATACCATACCAGATCTGTTTAGCTGCAAGATCTTCACTTTTCCATAAAGGTGGTCTTAAGTTAGGGTCAAAAGAAATAATCTTATTTTTCTTTTTTGCATAATCAACCATCGCATAAGTAGCAGATCTTACTGGCTCATCCGTCATAGACAAAGAGCCAAAGTGGAAGATACGGCAGTTATCAATTAATTCATAATTTACTTCGTCTTCCCTAAGCATCATATCTGCGCCTGGCTTTCTATAGAAAGAGAAGCTACGGTCTCCTGTTTCATCATTATCTACAAAAGCAAGTGTTGTTTTAGCATCTGGATCCATTACAAGTCCTGTAGAATCAATCTTCTGTTCTGAGATTGTATTCTTTAATAGTTTGCCAAACTCATCATCTCCTACTTTACCAATAAAAGCAGTTTTATAACCTAATTTTCCAAGCATAGCAAGTACATTACATGGTGCACCTCCTGGATTGGCTTCATAAACACGATTGTTTTGTTTACTTAAGCCATTTCTAGTGAAGTCTATTAATAGTTCACCTGTTGCTGTTACATCGTACATAGAATACCTCCATTGTTTATTCACTTATATATACTGCAATGCACATGCCAAGTTTGAGGTATAAATAAAAAAACTCACAGTTTATGTACTGTGAGATGAAATAAAATAAAAAAGTGACGCAACGCAGGCGTCGCATCACATAAAACAAAATGTTTTTGTCCTTCGTCAGTATTATAGATTCTTTTCATATAAATTGTCAATAACATTTACGACAACCCACTCAGAATTACCTCGTATTTGAAGCATGATATTTATGTTTCTACACATTCTAGGATACTCTTATTCTTATAGGCACATCCACTTTATATAGAGATAATAGTTTTCTGACAATTTCAGATAAAAAAAGTAGCCCAACGCAGGCGTCGGGCTACATAAAACATAAATGTTTTTGTTCCTATATGTATTATACGTTTCTTTCATATAAATAGTCAACAACATTTTTTAGCGAGTATTTTTGAACAAAAGAGTAATACTCTACTATTTAGCAGCATTCTTCAAAATAAAAACAGATTCCCTGTTTTTATTTTGAAGAATCAGCTCTATATAGCTATTTTTCTCAATTTATTAACGCATTTGCTGTTTTAAAAAAAGATGGCGCTATTTTGCAACCATCTTCTCTATATTATTTATTTTTAATATACTCTCTTTCTTATAAAGAATATTCCTAAGCAACTCATCATAATCAATAAAGACCATCCAATCATATTCAAATAAGTAGTATCACCCGTCTTAATCTGTTCATTTTTATCAGTCTTATTTGTACTCTGAGTTGGTATTTCTGTTATTTCAATATTATCAGACTTAAGTTTAAGCTGTTTATATGAAGCATTCAACATTTCATAAGCTTGATCCACTTCACTTTGTGTAGCTTCTTCATTCATTAGCACTTCTTTACTTTGATTTAATACTTTAATTAAAGAATCTGTATTTTCATACTTACTCATGTCTAAAGCATCAATTTTTGAAATCAACTCTTCAATTTTTGTCTTATCTGCTTTTAAAACAAGATGATCAACAGTCTCTGATAAAGTAGTTACCATTTCATCAATTTCTTCTTGAGTAACATCAGCTTTATCTATGAGTGCTTTTGCTTTAAGTACTTCATTATTCACTCTCAACAATGAAGAAGGAGTATATTTTGTTTGATCAATAGATTCAGCTTTAGTGATAATAGCTAATAACTGAGAGTAATCAATCTTCTTTTCTAAGGCATTTAAGGCACCTTCTAATTCTAATATTGCCTTTTGTACCTTATCATTTTGAGGAACAGATTCTTTATAAGCTTCTTCAGCTTGCTTTCTCTTGTCTGTAAGTAATTTAATTGACTCTTCTGTATATTTAGATTCATCAATGTCCAATGCCTTTGTAATCAATTCTTGTAGATGTTCATAAGATTCTTTAGTCACAAGAAGATCTTTTGCATCAGACAAATTCTCATATGCTTCTAAGACAGATTCTTCATTCGCATTTTCATCATTTATTACTTCTTGTGCTTTATTCAAATAAATGTCTAATTTCTCTACACAAACATCTATATACAATGAACGATCAAGCTTATTCACTTTATCAACCAATGCAATTAAATCTGTTTTATCGCTCTTGAAAATCAATTTATCTTTTGCTTCAATAAGTTCCTCACAAATAGAATCAATCTTTTCCTGACTACTATTTTTATCATTGTAGATCATTTCAGCTTCTTGTAACTTATCTTTCAATTTTTCAAAAGTGGCAGGTGCATATACTGATTCATCAAGATTTTTACATTCTTTAATTAAACTACCCAAATAATCAAAATTAGCCAATAATTTCAAATTATTAATACTATCTAGTAACTCTTGTTTTGTTTCTAATATCGTAGAAGAATCAACATTTTCATTGATCACCTTGTAGGTATTATTCAATGCTTGATTGAATCTTTCCTTTGTTTCAGGTGTATAAATAGAAGTATCCATATTGACATTCATATAATATAAATTTGTTAGTTCACATTTATCAAGTGAATCTCCGTATACTTCAAATTCCCATAATGAATACCCATAAATACTGTTAGGTTTAATTCCCTGCATTTTCACATATCTAGCTGTTACACCATTATAATTATATGTTTCAATACCACCATTAGAATGTTGTGCATGTGTAATATCAGTCCATGTTTCTCCATCTAAAGAAACCTGTAACTTATATTCCTCTGCACCAGTTCCTTCCCAATTCAACTTTATCTCATTAACATTGTAATAATCTCCAAGATCAACAGAAATCCATTGATTTGAAACATCTACCTTATTGTCTTTCTGTCTTAAAGAAACCCAACGAGATTCCTTTCCTGAAGTGGCATCTTCACTTCCATCAAATGCCTTGGAAGAATCATATTGTGCTTTATATGAACTTGATGCACTAGACTTCTTATTTAGTGCTAAATTTGTAGTCTTTGGCTGTTTCACTCTATTACCATATACTTCAAATTCCCATAATGAATAACCATAAACAGTAGAAGGTTCTAGACATTCTACTCTTACATATCTAGCTACTGTTTGGTCAGTATAGTCAAATTCTCTTTTTCCACCTTTTCCATCACTTACTGAAGTAATATCCTTCCAGTTTTTTCCATTTGAAGAAATCTGGATTTTATAACTTTTAGCACATGCTGCTTCCCAATTTAAGACTATTTTTGAGATATCATAGTAATTCTGTAAATCCACATAAATCCATTGATAATCAACATATTTACCAGAATTATCTTTTCTTCTTTGAGAAACCCATCTTGATTCTTTACCCGATGTTTTATCTAAGCTTCCATCAAATGCTTTTTCAGAACCATATTGACTCTTATAAGTACTAGATGAATATGAAGGTTTATTTAATGCAATATTTTGATTTTCATTAACTACTGATGATTTATCACCATATACTGCTACTTCATTAATACCAATACCATAATTCTTATTATTTACTCGGCGTGTTTTATAAGAATGAATTTTAAGATATCGACCATAAATATATGAATCATATGTATGAATATCTCTTAATGATGTATTTGTTTTTGTTTCAGTAACTACCTGCCAAGTTTTCTTATCAGTAGATACTTCTATTGTATAATCATCTGAGCACGCATTTTCCCAATCAATTTGAATCTTATTAATTTTTGAATACTGTTCTAAATCAATAATAATCCAATTGTCATCACTGTTTCTAATTGATCCCCAGCGTGTTTTAATATTGCCATCAACAGCATTTTCTTTCTTTAATTCATCATTATATTGTGAACTTGTTTCTACTGACTTATTTAATGCGATATTACTATAATTCGTATCTTCTTGTTCTTCATTACCATACGCAACAAGTTCATATATACTAATTCCATAATTCTTTCCATTAACAATTCTCGTTTTTGTAGAATGTATCTTTAAATAACGGCCATAAACATTATCATCAAATAAATATTGATCATATAATGATTGATTTGATTTTAATTTTTCTTTTATAGTAGTCCAGTTTTTCTTATCTAAAGAAATCTCAATACTATATTCATCTGAACATGCGGCTTCCCATAAAATATTTAAAGCCTTAATTGAACAATTTTTCTGTAAATCTACAATAATCCAGTTATCATCACACTCTCTCTTTGAACCCCATCTTGTATTTGTATTACCATCAACAGCATTCTCTTTCTTTAATTCATCATTATATTGAGAACTTACTTCAACAGGTTTCTTATATGTTAATGCATCCTGACTTTTACAGCTTATTTCTTTAATTCGATAATAAGAACCCTTAGTTTTCTTCATTACTATCTTTATATAAGGGTATATGCCACCGATGCTGACAGTAGAATCAGTTACATTTTGATTCACTGATTTTAAATAAGTATATGTTTTACCATCTTTAGATGTGTATATATCAAAATCTGAAGCATAATGATCTCCCCATTTGATATTTAATTCTGAAATATAACTATTACCAGCATAAAAGCTGATCCATTCTTCATCATTAGACTTACTCTGCCAATAAGTACTCATATCATTATCAAAAGCTGATTTGACATCATGTGGTGATAAAGATGAACTAGAATTATACAAATTACTATCATCTTCATTTAACGTCATAGATGAACCTGTATAAGGTGCTGATGGCGTAATAAAATCAGTTTTTGTAGTAGTTTGACCATAATCAAGTTTAACTTGAATAGTAGTATTACTTTGGTTTTCTGATGATGCAAGAGTGATTTTTCTTTGATTTTCAGATTCATCAATAATTAAACTACAAGGCTGATCAACAGTTACTTTATATCCTGTTTTATATTCTAATGTCCCTGCTTTGTAAAAATTGATTTGTGTCTGTTTAAGATTTTCATTTCTAACCGCTTGAATATTTTCATTATTCGCAACAATAGCTACAGGATTATTATCAGCATATTCTGAAACCTTCTTACTTGTCTTATTGGGCAAAATAATATAAGAATATGACTGATTACTAGGCTTTATTCCATGATTAATATATGCCTTAAATGTTCTTGGAGTAGAAGCCTTCTTTTCTTCTGCCCATAAAGAAGGATTATCTTTCTGATATGCATTAGATACAGTCACTGTTGTTTCATCAGGGAAAACATATCCAACTTTATTATTGTAAATCCACTTACTATTTTTAATAGTTTTAGTAGTATCTTGAGAGATAACATCTCCATCCACTAAAACATTATCAGCTTTTGCCTGATTAAGTGTTGTATGGATTTCAACTGATTCACTCGATGTAATACCTGAACCCAATGCTACAATTTCATCATCAAAGAAGAAATATCCTTTCTTTACTTGAGTTCCCTTTTTATCCATTGCATAAGCACATGCACCATACTGTCCATTCGATACACCAATAGTATGACTTGTTCCATTAGTAAAACGTCCTGAATTAGAATAATCCTGCACTAATCTTGCAGCAGTTGTTGTTCCAGGACAATGTGCCCAATCATAAGTTGGATAAACAGTAGTATATTCATCACCATCAACACTAATAGTAGATGATGCTGATGAAGTCCAATAAATGAGTTGACCTTTATTTCCATTAGGCCAGCTTCCTCTCCATTCTCCTCCAATGATTTCATTGGAATCCATTTTTATATTAACACCATAATGATTTCTCATATGAGATGCATAACCTGATCTCCACATATAATAATTTCCATTTTTACCATTTGTGATCTGTGGGTTTTCAATATTATTCAAAATTCCCTGATACTCTTTAGCGTGTGTTTTATCAGAAGCAATCATTCTTTTTAATGGCTCAATATACTCAGCTGCATAATTTTTGTAACCAACTGAATATTTATATTCACGATAACCTAAATATAATTCTTGAATATCTCCTCTAATTGTCCAGCTTGTTCCATTAATCATATAATCAGCCATACGATTAATTACATCTTTTCCTAATGAAAATGAAGTATCTCTGAACATATAAATCCAGAAACTCATATCTCTAAACATAGACATTCCATAACCATTTGAATAAAACTGTTTACCATGCATATAAAAACTGTTGTCTACTTGTACAGCTTCAGATGTTTTATCATCTTTTTGTGTGACTAAACAATAACTTAGATAATTATTGATCATATCATGTAAATGTTCAGAATCTTCTGTCAACAAATAATAGTAAAGATAGTTTTGATCAAACCATAGATTATTTTGACCTGTTCCATATTTAACTGGTACTTTTTCTAAAAGCTTCTTTAACATGATATTTTCTGTATCTTCATCTACAACATCTTCTAGAAATAGAGCCATTCTAGAAAAACGAAGCTGTACGCCTACTTGATTTTCCCACCAGTTTGTTGAACGAGGATTTTGTTCAGCCCAATATTTTATAGCTTTCTCTAGTTTATTTACTACTTCCTGCTTTTTATATAAGACATTCCCTTCTTTACTATAAGCTATAGAAATAGCTTGAAGACGATCTAATGCCAGATAAGGAGACCATGCTGCTCCATTTGCAGCATTATTATTTGCCTTATAATTAACATCATCAAAAGAACCATCTTCTTTTATAAGTTTTAGATAATCGACTGCTTTAGAAACATAACATGTTTCAACTTTAGAACCATCATCAATCGTATCTAAAGATAAGAAATGTTCCTTTAGCCTTCCCTTGATCATACTTATTTCTTCGTTAGATGTTAATCCGAATATCACTTGCACATTTGATAGTGACATTGTGAATACAACAAACAAAGAAATCATTATTTTTACTACTTTATTCATCACCAATCCTCCTTTTGTAATCGCTTTCTAATTATAGAATGCCATTCATATACTTTAATTTCAATTTGGATTAACTTGAATAATTATTATTTTACTGAATCTCTTTCAATTATTTTAGTAGATAATAATTGAGTCATTTGAACATCGTTTTCACGATGAATACGATCTATAAGTTTATTGACCGCAATTTCTCCCATTAATTCTTTTTGTACTTGAACAGTAGTAAGTTTAGGGATTGTTTTATCACATAGAGGTGTATCATCAAAGCCAGTAATAGCTATTTGATCTGGTACTTTTATATTCATTAAGGTCAAAGCATTCAACAATATAAATGCATTTGAATCATTAGCACATACAAAAACTTCAGGTAATTCACTTTTTTTAAGTAATGATACAATGCTATTAACATCGTTTTCTAATACATATTTCTCTGTTTCATGTAGGATGGAGTATTGATTTATATATGATTCTATATCAGATATAGTATTTCTATTTACTAAAGCTTGTTTATATCCCATAAAACGATCAGAAAAGCTTAAAGAGTATTCTAAATCTCCAAAAAATCCAACTCTTTTATATCCTTTATCAAGAACATATTGAGTGATTAAATACCCTCCCTGTTTATTGTGAGTTAAAACACAATCACATGTATCTCCTAGTGATGTATAATCCACAAGAACTACAGGAATACCTGTATTTTTCAACTGATTTAAATTCTGATCCGATATTTTACCAACCACTAGAATACCAGCTACTTTTCTATCTATAATACAATCTGGAAATTCAAATTGGTTATCTTCAAAATAATTCAAAATAGAGATATAACCTAATTCTTTAGCACGTTCAACGATTGAACGTAAGACAATAGAATAAAAATGTCCTGTATTTGCATAATAGCTCTGCATAAGAATACAAATATTAGATTTAGAAAAGACTGAAAGATAATGATGTTTTTCATTAATATATCCCATTTTATCAGCTGTTCTTAATATTTTTAGACGCATTGATTCACTTACACCTGGCTTATCATTTAATGCAATCGATACAGCATTAATAGAGATATTCAATTCTTTCGCAATATCTTTCATAGTCACTTTCATGTTCTCACCCCTTGTTTATAGCACTTCCCCATTACTATTTATTACATTCTTATACCATTCAAATGACTTCTTCTTAATTCTTCTCATATCCTTCAAGTCATCATTATCTCTATTCACATAAACAAAACCATATCTCTTCTTCATCTGTGCACGACTGCTTAAGATATCAATAGGACCCCAAGATAAGTATCCTCTACAATCTACACCTTCTTCTACAGCTTTTTTCATCTCTTCAATATGTTTTCTCATATAATCAATACGATAATCATCATTAATAGTTCCATCTACTAATTGATCATCATATCCATAACCATTTTCTACAATATACATAGGCATTTCATATCTATCATAGAGTTGTCTTAAAGTAATACGTAAACCAATAGGATCTATTGTCCAGCCAAATTCAGACATTTCTAAGTAAGGGTTCTTCTTGATGACTACATCTTCTACATTAGTCAAACTATCTTCACCATAATGACTAATAGTAGACATATAATAGCTTATCGCAAGAGCATCTGTCTTACCCTTCTTAAGTATTTCAAAGTCTCCTTCTTCTATAACTGGCATAGTACCTTCTAGTTTCATATTTGCTAGGAAGTAATTGTTATAGTGTCCTCTCGCAAAGACATCTAGAAATACAAATGCTTCACTTTGGGCTTTCATAGATTCTAATGTATCTAATGGGTGACATGTTTCAGGATAGCTTTGTACAATAGTGGCCATACCTAAAACATACCCTCCTTTTTGATGGATGTATTCGTTTATCAAACTATGCGCGATTAAAGTGTTATGCATAATTTGATGATCCAGAGTAATAGGGTTTTCTCCTTCAGAACATACAGCACCAAAGAACATCTTTGGACCTTTCTGTAGTATTCCATTCTGTTCATTGAAGATAATCCAGTATTTAACTTTGTCACTATAATGATCTACAATCTTCTTGCATAATTCCACAAATATATCCACTACTTTTCTACTCGCAAAACCATTGTATTTCTCATATAAGAATACAGGCATCTCAAAGTGATAGAGTGTAGGAATAGGTTCTATCCCTCTCTTTAGTAGTTCATCAATAAATTCATCATAGAAAGCAAAACCTTCTTCATTATATGTATTCTCATCACTCATAAGTCTAGACCAGTCTAAAGAGAAACGGTATGCATTAAAGCCTAACTCTTTATATAAATCAAAATCTTCTTTGTATCTATGATAAGCATCAATACCATCTTTAAAGTCTGAGAACTTACCAGTAACTGTTAAGTCACATACTGCAGGGACTTTTCCTCTTTCAGTATATCCACCTTCACTCTGATGAGCAGTCACTGCACCACCCCATAAGAAATCTTTTCTTAGCATCTTTACTAACTCCTTTATGTATATTCTTATTTAATTCTATTAAGACTATACTTGAATTTCAAGGAAGTAACACTTGAAAAGAAATAGTCTATATTATTCTAACGCTCATTTAACACTCACGAGTGTTAGAATAAAATATCATCATCTGTTGAATCTGGTATTTCAATCTCTAGAGTCTCTTCTCGAATTCTATAATATTCATCAACAACAGAATCAATAGATTCACTATCTTCTGCTTTTTCATAACATTTTATAAGTTTAGCCAGTAAATCAAATGTCGTAATTTCATCAACACCATATTCCCTTAAACTCGCTTCATAATTTTTTTTGGCATATTCCGATGCCTTATCATATTATTTTTTTTACAATATGTATTGCAAATTGAACTTGCTATCATAATACTGGTAAAATCAGCATCACCAAATATTTATTTACACTCATTATAATCTTGTATAAGTTCTTCTAATGTTTTCTTTTCTGTCATTGGTGTATCTCCTTATTCTTTTTTATTTTCTCTTATTGGCAACATTCTGTAAACAGGAATCAAACATAAGGTGTTCTCAAATTTGAACAGCACTGTGATTTTAAGCATTAGTGTTCTCAAATTTGAACACTAATGTAACTTTGTGAATTTGTATTCATAAATCAAACCTAAGAAAATATTATGATATAATTCAAACAGAATAAAGGTGAATATCATGATGGAAAGAAGAGCATATTTAAATCAATTAGTATCGTGGAAAGATCAAGATATAATAAAATTAGTAAGTGGAGTTAGACATTGTGGAAAAACTACGATATTAAAAATGTATCAAGAGTATTTATTAAATAGCGGTGTTGATCAATCACAAATCATTTCTATTAACTTTGATGACCTAGAGTATGAAGAGTTGCTAGATTATCATAAACTCTACCAATATATCAAAGATAGATTAGCAGAAAACAAAATGATTTATGTTTTCTTAGATGAAATACAGAATGTTCCTTCTTATGGAAAAGTTGTAGATAGCCTTTATGTAAAAGAGAATATTGATATCTATATTGTAAGATCCACCAAGCATCCAATCACACATTTAAACAGTCAATATATAGAAATACATATTCTTCCTTTATCATTTAAAGAAATATATAAACCTGGAACTGATAAAGAAGAAGCTTTTCAGAAATATATGAAAACTGGTAGTTTCCCCTATATTAATCAAATACAACTGGATAAAGAACAAATTGATATGTATCTAGAAGGAATAAATAATACTGTGATTGTGAAAGATATGGAAGCATTGTGTGAGTCATACCTTTATTATCCTGTTGAAGTGATGGATATATCAGGCAAGGAAGTATTAAAGTCTAATAAGAAGTATTATACTGTAGATCCGGGAATTCTAAATTGTATTCTCCCAAAGCAATCTTATGATTTAGGATTCATGATTGAAAATATTGTAAATATAGAACTTCTAAGAAGAAGATATATTGTAAATATTGGACGAAGTGGACTTGCAGAGGTTGATTTCATTGCGAAAAGAAATGATGTCTACACTTATATACAAGTTACTGCATCACTTGTGGACGAGAATACTTTTAACAGAGAGATTAGTCCTCTAAAACTAATTGAAGACAATTATGAGAAAATAATCCTTACTTTAGATAGATATACACTTGGAAATTATAATGGTATTAAGGTAATTAATATCATAGATTGGTTGTTGGAAGAATAGGCTGCAGCGATTAGATTCGCTACAGCCTAGTTTTGTTATTGACTATTCAGTTTCTTGAATTCTTCTATATATTTTCTCAAGAATGGAACTACTGTATAATCATTATTTCTAATGAAATTCACACTTAATTGATCAAAGATGAACTTCTTAAAGTCATCATCTAATGCTCCTTCTAGCACTGTTATTCTACGAATATGACATGCATTGACAAGAGTAAACTTCATAGGCTCCTTTTTACCAACATAATAGTATAACTTCTTTGAATCCTCCTCATCCTTCAAAGTATAAATATGCTGAAATACCTTTACAACATCACTCTTAAGACATGGATTAAATACTACTCTAGAAGTATCTCTACAATGTTTTACAAACTTTCTTCCTAAAGAAGTAGCTAAATTAATAAGTGGTGGATTACCAGCTTTAGATGCTTTTCTAACCACCTCTTGATATTGATAAGTGTTTTTATTTAAATTCTTTAGTATACGTTCTATTTCTTCTCTGTATTCTTCATTTGTTTCCACAAAAGACTTTAATAGACGTGTTAGTTTACTCTTGGAAATTTCTTTATCTTTCCTATATGCATTGAGTCTAAAATCAAGTTCTTTTAAATCAGGTAAAACCATCATCTTACTATCACTTATTAAAGCTTGATAATCTTGAGTAGAAATCAATAATTCTGGTTCAAAAACAGAACTTTTATAATTTGTAAAAACAGATTCATATCTCTGATATAGTTCTGAAGTATCATCCTCAATCTTATAGTAATCCATGCTCCCATCAGGAAATACACTTAAGAGAAAATACTTAGTAATTTTTTTATTACCACAACGTTCAGATTCTCTTGTAACATATTCAACTGGTTTATCCCAATTCCAGTGATATATAGATATACTTCTATTTGCGATATCTCTTTTAATAAGTAATTCCATTAGAATCCTATCCATAATATTATCACTAATATCAACTGTATTATCTCTAGCAATACAAGTCTCATAAGTGATATGTTGGAAGTTTAAATCACTGACATGCTGGTCTGGTATTTTGTTGTTCTTACAATATTTCTGATTATGAATCAATGCAATATTGAACTGTTTACCTTTATCATAATGAATATTATCGATACCTCTATCCTTTAATTTAGAAACAATTAAATCAATCATCTTCTTAGATGAACTATCGTTCACACGGTCAATCAAATGAACACCTAAATCATTATATAGATTTCTTATATAATCCTGGGATAAGAAGTCTGAATATGTATTGGCCATCTGTTCATTATTTAAATCTATAGGATGTAATTGAACATAATCATTAAGATGTAGATCAACATCAATATAAAACTGATGCAACATACCACACTTAGAATTTTCAAACCCCTGAATATCATGAATATCTAGACTATTCACAAAGTCCTCTCTTTGTCTGCGATATACACTTCTTCTCACAAAACATTGATCTGTACTTAGTGGTGTAAGGCATCGACGAAGTACATATCCCTCATTACTTTTGTAATATCTAGGCAGTTTTAAAATATCATTTCTATATTTGTTATTATACTCTAATACTTTAGATAAACGATGATAAGATTCACCCTCCATATACACCATACATTCCTGCTTACTTGTTTCTGATTCAATCAAACTAATATGATATGCGAGAATACAATCTTTTCTAAAAGACTTCTGATTGAAACTGAAATATCTACCTGAGATGTTATTAAACTTCTGAGAGAATTCCATATTAGGCAGCATATTGATCAACAATTGAGATAATTCAGTCGGTGTTATACTTAAAGGATCATTTATATCTAATGTTTCTACAAATGCTCCTTTATCATACTGATTAATATGTGATTGAAGGTCTTCTAAACAGACTCTTCCTTTTTCAAATATAAGATAAACTGGACCTTTATATCTATAAAGTACAGCTAATACTGGAGATAATTGGTCTAGTTTTTCTAAGCTTCTTTTCAGAACACATTTTTCTTCATCTTTATCATCAGTTTGTTTTGGTTGTATTCTATAAAGGTCATAATCGCGATTAATATGATCATAATGAATTTCAAGTTTTACTTTATTTGTCTTAATCATCCTTATATTCCTCCAAACACATTCTTATTTTATTAATTGCTTCTCGATTGGCATGGAATCCATCTTCTTCAAGTAGAGAAGGTATTTCAACAATTCTTGGAGATTCTATAATCTTATCTGATTTGTTTTCATCAAATATATTAATAATGATTGCCTTTTCTCCACCTATTTCATCTAGCTTATCAATAATCTTCTTAGTCATTTTCTTAGAATCAAAGTTTGAATATCTCCAATGTTTTAAATCGATATAGACCTTACCACGTTTATAATCAAAACGTTCATATTCGTTTGGTTTAAGTTCATCTAGATCAATACCTAATTCTTTCTTTATAATAAAATGACCTACAAACTCTCCTAGTCTTCCCTTATAGATATTCTGGTATAAAACAGGTGATAACATATAATCATTTACTTCAAAACGAGTGGCATACTTATGTTTAACAAACTCCTCTCTTAAACCAGGATAATTCAACATCTTAGAAAGACGTGCATTTTCTTCACTAACTTCGTATATATGCTTGATTCGTTCAGAATCTTTCTTATTCTGTAGTCTGACTATAACTTCCTCTTTAGATTCGTTAAAATAAACATCTGTATATTCAAAATCATGTTCACCAACGAAATAGTATTTATTCATCGGTTCAGATGAATGAATATAGTATTCCTTAACTATTTCATCATCCTTGTTAGAAATAGTAGGATGCTTTAAACATGTTTCACCCAATCTCTTATAGCGTTGTATTTGTTGTGATGTCCAATCTCCTGATAGTAATTCATATATATAGAACTTACCAGAACTAGAAATATGACTGGCTTCATTCTCAACATAATCATATACAGGAACATCTTCTTGTCTTTCTTTAGCATATTCTGCGAGTTTTATTGTTTCTGGTGAAAGTATTTCAGTTTCTAGTATTGATGTATCAAAACTATTCACGATATCTCTCGTAACTAGAATATGAATGACTTTATTCTTATTAAATGAACGAGATAAACGTCCTACTGCTTGAATGATCTGTTTTGTCTTAGAGAGACGTATACTTCTACAGCCTTTAAGTTCCGTATTAAATCCTTTCTCTTTTGGATTCTTTAATTTCTTATAGCCTGCAGAGATACATTTACTTAAGGTACGATGATCAATTTCATTATTCTCATATAAATTCTCCACTTCAATTAAGTAATGGAGTAAATCCTCTTCTTTAAATCCAGATTCAGTATCATAGAGATTGGTGATTACGTTCGTGATATCTCCTAAGAAGATTCCATCGAAATCCTTTTTCTTATTTCTTCCATCTTTTTTATTTGCGAAATCAGTTAAGTTAATCGTATCCAAGCCTTTAGGTAAGTCATATGCCATGTTTTGTCCTGCACCTATAGTAGCATATGCAGAAATCACAAAAATCTTTTTACCCTCTTTTAGAGATTTCAATATCTTCTCTTTATCCTCATCAAATGTTGCACCACTCTTTAATACGATATAATTCTTTTTATTTTCATCAACACCACACTCAATATTTACCAAACGAAACAGTTCCTTAAGTTTTAACAATCTAAGGTTACCTGTTTCTTTTGGTAAAGCATTATTTAAACATAAGAATGAATGAATATCTTTATGTGATACAAAGTATCTATAAGCTTGTGCTACCATCAAATATCTTTTAGCATAATAACCCTTCTTATCTGCCTCCATATCCTGAGTGAGAATCTTACAGACTTCATTTTGATGTTTAGGATCAGAAAATACTAATCTAATAGCTTCTTTTAAATTTTCATTATGATAATCTATCTCTTCTACCTTTACTTGAATTTCTCCCGTTTCATATTTCTCATTCAATAAAGAATATGTATCTTGGATTCTTTGGTGATCCTCTTCTTCAATAATATGAAAATCATCTTCTAGAGTTTCTTTAAGATACTTGAGTGAATGGTTTGATAATACAGAATCAATATTACATGTTGCACTTAATCCAATAACAGTGGCTTTTTTAGCTAACATAGCTAATATACATTCAGCACTTTTAATAAGATGCATATAATGGAAAGTTGTATTAAAGCCACTATCCTTCTTATTAGTAAATTCAAAAGAACGAATACCTCTATTATAATAATTATTCGTTTTCTTAAATTCATTCTTTGTTTTATTCACCTTCATTACAGGCTGAATATTAATATCATTATCAATATATGATATATCGGGATCAGATAATTTGAATAAATGATAAATAGATCGTACTGCCTCTTCATCATTAATTAGATCATCTTCTTCTGCTTTTAGATTCTTATCGTTTTTATGAGCTGAACCGAGTTTCTTAATATATCTCTTTACAGAAACCAAAAAATTACTCATCTCACCAATAATAGAGAATAAGCTATACACTTCACTACTTATTTTAGGTAATTCTTTTTTTCTCTCTTCGCTATCAAAGATTTTGATGGTCATTCTATTATGCTCCTCATCATAATAGACATAAGCTCTTTTCTTAGATAAACCATCAAAGCTTGCGTGGAATGTTGAATCACTCATCAAGAAATTACGGTTTTTAATTCCTGGGCAATAATAAGGCAGCTCATCATGATATTTGTTTCGTATCTTTAAAGCTTTTTTTCTTATATCTTTTAACTGCGAATCATTTTCAGGTACTAAATCCTTTACATCTTTAGGTGTATTATCCTCCCAATGAATAAATGGACTTGTAATGCGATAAACCATAGGAATCAAATCAACAGTTGAGCTTAAACTACTTTCTATAATAATATCGTTAATTTCATTTTTAGTTGCATCTACTTCATCAATAAAAAGAATACTGTCGTTAATAATTTCAGATTCAGAGAATTTATACTTTTTCTTATAAATAGGATCAATTGAAGTAAAGAAACGCTTTACAGACATACAAATAATCTTATAGTCCTCAATAAACATAGCAGGATATAGAACACTAAGCCACGAATGAAGTGCCTTCATATCTTTCTTTCTATCATCTACATTCTTCTTTTTAAATTCAGCAGTCATTAGTTTACTTCTAACTTCTTTTCTAAACTTACTATCAGCTGATACTAGATCTTCTTGAGATTTTTGAAGCATTTCCGATGTGACATTCCTATTCTTAAATTCCTTTTGGAAATGTTTATAAATATCTAAACTTTTCTTTAAGTTTCTGTATGAATCTAAATCTTGAAATTCATCTGGAATATGAGCTTCATAAAAATGATGCACAATATTATCCACAACACTTTCTACACGTAATACATTTGTTTTATATTCATCTTCACCTAATGCATTTTTTAAATCATCCATTGGTAAGTTATTCAAATTATTTGTGATAAATATAAAGTGTTTATCAAATTTCCTGTAATTATTTTTCATCAACTGTACTGCACTATAAGATTTTGCAGAGCCTGTTGGAGTATTCACAAAATACAATCCATTACTTCTTTGTTCGAATATTTTTTCTAATAGTTCTTTCATAAATTTTCACCCTCTAACTTATAGAATTCTTCTGCTCCTTTTACTTCTGTTAATTCACATTGTGATTTTATTATATTCAACGTTTCCTTAACTTCACTTTCTGATAGTTCCAAATTCGATCTCAAGTAAAATCTGATTTTTGATGCTCCTATAATATTATTTCCATTATTCAACTCAACAAGCTTCTCCATCAGTACAGACATATCATCCTTTACTGGTTCTTTCTTAACAGCAGTGGGTTTAGTCATTGGTTTATCAAATAAGTAATCTGTTTGTCTTCTTAATAATTCTTTACTACTTATTGAGATTTCCCTGAATATTATCGGATATCCATGAGCCTTTAAATCTCTCACCATCTCATAATAATCAATGTCATTAGATACCAGTATGATTAACCTAGGATTATACTTACCAAACATATAACCAATATACATAGAGATTCTATTATCCACAAAGTTTGTTCCTACACTCTTAGTCTCTACGATATTGATATCATAACCTTCCAGCATATCCTTATATTCTTGTGCTGGTTTTGTGGTGTAATAACCACAGAACAAGTAATAGATATACTCTTTATGTAATAAGTCTGTAGGAATAGCTTGATAGTTTTCAAAATCAACTATGACTATAATCTTAGAATCTAGTGTTCTCTCTATTATTTCTGAGTGTTTCCTACTATGTGAAATAACACTTTTTTCATACAATGCATCAATAAGTTTATTCTGTTGTTCAATCATAATGAGCGCCTCCCTCTCTAATACTATTTTATCTTTTTTTAAAAATAAAAATTTTAGTTAACGTCTGACAACAGCGAATATTAGGCACTTAAATGTAACGTTTAAAAACATAAAAAGAATTACGATTTAAAGGTATTCTTATGAACTGTACTGTCTTGTTATTTAGATATCTCTCAGACCATATAGGTGTTACTTCACTTTTTAGTCGTAAATATTCTATTGATTTTCTACTTAATCTAGCATACAATCATATACATCAATGGCACTCGGTGCGGAAGAAAATTCACGATTTATGTCGTGGTTTTTTTCTTTGTCTTAGAACTCAAAAAAGAGATAGCTTTCGCTATCTCTCAGACCAATTAAGTATTATGATCTTTTCTTTCTCTTAAGTAACATAGCACCTGCTACTGTCATCATAGAGATCCAGCTTGCAATTGATGTTGCATCACCTGTCTTAGCTGGTTTCTTATCCTGAGTAGGATCTTTAAGTGTATCCTTACCTGTTTCAGGATCTTTTGGAGTTTCCTTATCTACTTCATTAAGTCCAATTACTTTTACAGTAAAGTCATGACTTGCAGTCTTTCCTTCTGCATCAGTTACAGTGATACTAACAATCACTTCTGTATCCTTCTTAGGAGTTGTTACTTTACCATCTAATGAGATAATACCTTCAGGACTTACCTTAGTAATAATAATACTATAGCCTTCTGGTACTTCAGGAAGTACAAACTGTGTCTGTCCTTTAGAAACAACTGACTGTACCTTATTTCCTGCTAGTAAATCATCTAGGATATCCTGTGATGATGGTTTAGCTGGAGTAACTTCTACCTTCTTGAAGTTTGCTTTTAGAGTAGTGTTTGTAGTTGCTTCAAATGTATATGGGTTAGAAGTACTTACTTCTCTTCCATTTTCATCTGTCCAGTTCACAAATTCATAACCTTTGTTTGCTTTTGCTGTTACAGTCACATTTGAACCTTCTTCATAAATACCATCTTCTTTATCCATTTTGACAGTACCCATGTTCTGATCACTTTCTACTGCAACTGTATACTTCTTATTTTCAACAGTTACTTTTACAACTACTTTCAAGCCATCTGGGTTTACAACGCCTTCTGGTAATGTAAGAGTACCTTCTAATACATATGTACCACATTCATTAGCCTTATAAGATGCTTTATTCCATGTTACGTCTACTTTTTCTGTTTCATTGTTTTCTAATGTAATAGATACTTTGTTTGGTAAATTTAATGAATCAAATGAAGTACCTTTTACTACAGTAAGATCATCTAGCTTCTGGATATCTGTAATCTTTACATCTGCTTCAGAAGACTTTTCAAACTTCGCAATTAAAGCTGTATTACCCTTAACGTTGAATGTATATTCTGCTTTATCAGATACTTTTTCACCATTAGGACGATACCATCCTTTAAATACATAACCTCTATTAGGTGTTGCAGTAATAGTTACAGACTTACCTGCTTTAACTTCCTGACCACCACTTACTTTACCACCTTTTTCTGCTTCTACATAAACAGTATAAGTGTTATTAGTTACATCTTTATTCGCAATATTGAATTCAGAGATAGCTACCCATCCATCATTTGATTCAGACGCTACAAACTTGAATCCATATACATTCTGTGTATCAAAAGTAAATGTTTTTTCTGACTTGTTAGCATCAAATGTCTGATCTTTCGCAACTTCTACCCATTCACCATTCTTTTCAGTCTGGATATAAAGTGAAGCTTTAGTCACCAGGCCACTGTTAGAATCCTGACGTGGTGTGAATGATACCTGATTGATTTCATAAGCTTTATCAAATGAAATTTCTGTCCAAATACTTCCATCAGCACCCTTACCTGTACCTGGAGCACCAGATGTTGTTGGAACCTTATCTTTTGTAGCTTGTGACCAGTCTGAATGCCAGATTGTAGAAGGCTTATTGTCAAATGCCATACCGATAATACCTTCACTCTGACCACCGTGAGCTGTTGGTGTTTCTGATTCAGCTTTACCAGTCCAAGAAGCTTTATTATAAAGATCTACTTCTGGTGCTTTTTCAGTTACTACTACGTTATCAATTACTGCAGAAACTGTTTCTGTCTTAGAACCAATTCTTTCTAATGGTAAGGCAAATGTTGAATGTGTGATATTGTCTTTCTTCACCATATCATTGTGAATAAACTTACCTTTTGCATCACATACATATTCACCATTAACATAAAGACTTGTCTTCTGCTGAGCTGTAGTGATTTCAATATTGACTGTCTTACCTACTGGTAATTCATAGTCAAAATAATAGTTATAAAGTTCTCTTGTGAATCCTAACTTACCATCTTCCATGATTCTGATATCATGTGTTCCATAGTTCGCATCTGATTCAAATAGGATATCTCCTGGTTTAGCAGGTTTGTTTAGTTTAATATCAAATGATAGCTTATTACCATTACCAAGTTCTTTAATTGGAGAAGTGACATAACTTACACCATCTTTTAATACTAATGCATTATCCTTGATTTCAGTATTCTTTCCTTCTTTAAGGTCACGTTTGTTTTCAGAACTATCCTTTAAACCGTTATTGAAATCATAGCTTTCATAGTTTTCACCCTTTTTATTTTCTTTGTAATAAGGGTTTGTATTAGGTCCTGTTCCCTTATCCTGAGCCACTTTAGTAAGAGCATCAGCACTACCTTTTTCCTTACCAGTGGCAGCCCATGTCTTTTCTGCATAGAATGGTAATGCATCAAAGAAACGCCAATATAAATCAGATTCACTTAGACCTGATGCGCTCTTATCGATATTATCACTCCATAATGCGAATGCAGCACCTAACATCTGATCATCACCAGCAGGAACATACTTATAAGAACCACCTTTGACTCTTACTTTGTTTGCTTCAAACTGATTGAAGATTCTATTTACGTTTAATAAATCTCCATAGGCATTGGCACGTCCTTTGTTTCCATTTGGAACCATATAACCAAAGTCATCAATTGTATTAATAAGCTTATAGCCCATATCATACATTTCAATACCATCTGCCCAGTCAGCTGACCAAAGGTTCATTTCTACATTATCAATAGCTTCTCTCTTAATCTGAGTCACTGGATTATCTTTGATCCAAGTTAAACCACCCCACATACGTACTGTATTTGTTTCTTTTAGGTGAGGAACTAAATCATTAACGAATCCACGATATGCTGTGTAGTTTGATAAGAATTCATCTGCACCAATATGTACAGTTGTTTCTCCATCAAATACTGGATTAGCACCTTTTGTATAATCATCAAAGATTTCTTTGATCTTATCTTTTGTTTCTTTCTTAGAGACATCAAGATGGTCAATAAGTGGTCTATTTCTATTTAATGGTGATACCTTATTCTGAACCATTAATTCTGGCCATACTTTAGTAAATGAAGTGGCATGAGCTGGAACATCAATTTCAGGTACTACATTCATACCAAATGCTCTTTCACCCTGGATGAATTCTCTGAAGTCCTTCTTAGAAATAGAATAGTCTTTTGCAGTAGGTGTTTCACCTTTATCGTTAGATAATCCTGATTCTAGACGGAATGCTTCATAGGCTTTAAATGCTTCATTTTCATTATCACCTTTACCATATTGTTCTAAGAAGATATAGTTATCAGACAAATGAGTCTGTAAGTCATTCATCTTATAGTAACGCATTGTTCTTGCAACATCCTTCATCATATCTAATGAAACTGGTTTACGTGCTACATCGAATAAGAATCCACGTGTCTTGAAACGAGGATAGTCACGCATTTTACCAATCTTATAGCCTTCATTGTCTTCTTTATACATCTGAAGGATTGTCTGCATACCATACATGTTACCTGTTGTATGAACAGACGCAACATTGATACGGTCTTTCTGGATATCCATTGTATATCCTTCATCACCTAGAAGAGTATCTGGTGCTTTTAATTCAAAGTTGAATGCATTAGCCTGAGAAGCACCTTTTTTCACTGTAAGGTTAATACCTGTGAAATCTTTATAATCACGTACAAATTCATCTACAACAGCTTTTAACTTATCATCTGTATAAATCACTGTCTTTAATGAGTTAATAGAAATCTTTTCTGTTGAGTTTGAATGCCATTCCTGGATTTCTGGAATAACAGTAGGTTTTGTATTCTTATTTGCAGACTGTTCATTTATACCTTTTACAACATAGTCAACATCTGCAGTCTTCTTTTCTTTTCCTGTAGAAGTTTCTGTAACTACATAAGAGACCTTTACATTCTTATCAACTAATGGATGGACAATCTTACCATCTGCACCAATGATCTGTTCAAGGTCTGCACCATTGATTCTTACAGTAAATCCTGCTGGTATAGCTGGCATATCTAATGTATTCACATCTGCTTCAATTGTCTTACTCTGAGATTCAATAGAAGAGACAACAGAGTTTAGAGTTGCTTTCTGTGCTGTTTGTTCATTAGAATAAACTTCCATTTCAGCAATACTTACGTTATTCCATGATGATGCTTCAGCAACAAAGTTACAAAGCTTTAATTCTTTTGCTTCAATAGGTTCATCGAACTTAACAACAACTTCGTTATTATAACCGTCACCCTTTTTTGTATTAGTAAAGCTCTTTGCAAGTTTTTCTACACCATCTTTATCTTTGTATTTGATATCAAAGCTTTTTACGTTAGATGGCATTGGAGCAACATCTCTTTCAAAGAAATGAATCTTAAGTTCCTTAACGAGAGTCAATCCAGCAAATTTAGTATTGAGCCAGATCTTAGTAGTTGGAGTTTCATAATCACTTGCCCAGCGGTTTGCTTTTTCTGTGCTTCCATCTTTTACTTTATCTGGGCTAAGTGTATTAGCTTCACTACTTGATGCAGTGACTGTAGCGTTTGCCATATGGTTCTTATTAGGCGTAGCATCTGCTTTTTCTACAATCTTACTATAGACTTCAATTTCATTGATTCCAACATTCTTCCAGTTGATTGTACCTCCATCTGCAGAAAGTACAGTTACCTTTACTTTAGTCGCTTGATGATCTTTATCTAACTGAATGATTTCATTCTGTTTAGCCTTAGTAGTCTTTCTATATACTTCTTTATATTGTCCGTTTTCTTCTAGTTCAATCTTATAGCCTAGAATATTCTGTGCATCATCAGTTCTTTCGAAATTGATATTAATCTGACGTACTGTCTTTTCTCCACCTAGATTAATTTCAATCCATTCATTGTCTGCCCTATTCTGTTCAGTTCCCCAGCGAGTCTTCATATCACCATCTACTGCTTTGCTTGGTGATGTAGAATCTACTTCATAATTACTTGCATTAACAGTACATCCTCTAGCAAGATTTAAGTTTTCTACAGCATAGACTGGTCTTACATCAACAAATGCAGCATTCGCAATCATGACAGTTGCAACTAATCCAATAACACCTTGTTTTTTGTTCATTATACGTTTTCCTTTCCTTTTTATATAGGACCAACAAAAAAGACCAAAGTACCCCTCTTAAAAAAGAAGGTTTACTCTGGTCTTGCCTAATTTAATAGTAACAATCCTATAAGTTTTTCATACAGTGAAATGATAGCACTTACAATATACTTATTCAAGTATTTTTTTAATTAATTGTCTTGTGTCTGATAAATTACTATTAAAATACTGTATTGGTAGAATATGCACTTTATCGAGGAGTATAATTATATATATAAATTATACATACAAGGAGGATTGAATTGTTATGGAATTAGGTTTAAAAGATCGAGTCGTTATCGTAACAGGAGCCGCTTCTGGTATTGGTAAAGCTATTGCGGAAGCATATGCAAAAGAAGGAGCAAAACTTGCATTAGTTGATCTAAATCTAGAAGGGTTGAATGCTTTAAAGACAGAACTAAAAGATAATGAAGTTTATATTAAAAAAGTAGATGTTACAGACGAAAAAAACTGCAAAGATTTTATTGAAAATGTTGCTGAACATTTTGGAAAGATTGATGTTCTATGTAATAATGCAGGAACAGCTTTAATGGGTGATATTGCAACATTCCCTGAAGAAACATTCAGAAAACATGCAGAACTTATGATGTATGCACCAGTGAGATTAACTAATTTATGTATTCCTCATTTTAAGAAAAATGGCTGGGGAAGTGTTGTAAATACAGCTTCCATCTTTGGTAAACAGCCTGGAGGATTAATTAGTTATGATACTATTAAGGCTGCTGATATTATGATTACTAAAGATTATTCAAATTATTGTGCAGCATTTAATGTGAATGTAAATGCTGTGTGCCCTGGCCCTGTAGATACACCGTTATGGCATGCAGAAGGACAGTTAGGTGATCAATTAGCAGGTGCTACTGGTATGAGTCGTGATGAATCTATTGATTGGTTTGCTAAGACAAATATACCAATGGGTAGATATGCTAAACCTGAAGAAATTGCATCAGCCGCTGTATTCTTATCTAGTGAACCAGCACATTATATTACTGGTGTTGCTTTAAATGTTGATGGTGGCATGGTAAAGTGCATATAGTCAATAATAATATATAATAACTATTGGTATTTAAACATATGGTGAAAGAATATGTCTTTTTGATAATCTGAATTGATTTTTTATTAACTTTCACATAGAATGACATATGTAAATGGCACTCGGTGCGGAAGAAAACTCACGATTTATTGTCGTGAGTTTTTTCTTTGAGTAAGATTCTATTCATTTAAGTATTCATAGAGCACTTTGAAATATTGCTCATAATCTTGATGCTCTGCTAAGCCTGAGACTTGACCATCACCTGCTTCAATAATTTTCCATGAACCAGCTTCTAATTCAGCATAGTCAACAGTATAATATCCACTTTCCAGATGACTATACTTTTCTAATAATTGTTGAGGTGGTAATAATGCATTTATAGGTTGTCCTGAATTTCTAGTGATAGTTGCTATTTTATTGTTTATATAAAAGACCCTGTATTCATTGGTGTGGTCACCATAATACTTTAGGCTAAGATATTCCTTAATACATATTCCACCCGTCAACAAATTACCACGATACTTATAAAAGACTTCCATCCATTGATCAAATTCTTCCTGTGTAATATCTTTGTCAAAATATTTAGGAAACTCTGTACCCTTTACAGATTTAACAAAGTCTTTAACCATAAATCTACCAAAAGTATGTTTAATACTATCAATATTAATCTGGGCATGTAGAGGATATATTTCCATTTTTGCAGTATCCTGTTTTAATAGTTCATATACATTAGGGAAAATATGCATTAATTCATATTCTTTTGGAGTAGTTATTAAACGGATATTGTTTTCTAGAAGACGTTGATAAAACCTTTCATACTTTTCTGGATTCATCATATATCCTCGATATACTGCAGTTCTTTCTTCTTGAGGTATATCTTTAATGACTAATTGATCTTCTTCAAACCACTTATCATATCCAAATAGTATCACATCAAATAATCCTGTTGCTTTTACTGCATCATATTCAGCTTGTAAATCTTCATCCACTTTTGAAGCATTAAAATAACTAGATGGGAATAAAATTAAATCAACCATACAAACCTCCTTAAAAATGTTTTATGTTCTTATACATCAATATCTTATTCTAACTTTCCATGTTCATTGATATATTCTTCAGCGTTTCCTATATCTACTTTCTAGCAATATTCTCAACATTTGCATCCAATGTTTTAAGTCTTTCAAGCCATCGTATGATAGATCCATTTTTCAAGAATACAAGCAATATCCCCTCATTAAATCTTTCTGCACGGATAACACCAAAAATCAAGGCAATAACACATTTAGCATCTAAGTTATCAACCTCTGTTTTAGCCATTGATTCCATACCCCATTCGATGCCATTTTCTTCAAGAACTTTCTTATAATTATATAATCCTATCTCTTCGCACTCATACACGAAAGAATGAACATCCTCGATAAAATGCATAATAACACTTGAATAGCTTAGAAAAGGCATCTGAGCTGGATGTTTTGGTGTTCCATCATTCTTATTATCAAAAATCCATGTACCAAATTCTGTTCCTGTGAACTCATCTAAATATTTGGTTAATTTTTCATACATATAAATCACATCTCTCTTTCTTTAATTCAATTTCTTGTTACTTCTGTAACTGTTGGTTTCAATAAGAAACAAATTTCAATAAAACATCATAGTTGTATTGCATACAGATAAATAATCCATATTACATTTTGAAAAGTTTTAGATATTTCAAACCAATCAATTAAATACCGTATTTTATTAGAGAAATCATTTCTTCAAAAGAATACTAACTCACAGGTTCTTTATCCATAAGAATCAAATCATCTAAATACTCTCTTACTTCCATTTGTATGTTACGTATTTCTTTTACTTTATCTTTTAGAGAAAACATGCATTCCTGCATAGCTTCCAAATAATGTTGTTCTGCTAAATTGAAAGTCTTAAAAGCAAAGTGCAATGTTTCTAGTGTCTTTGGTCTTAATAAGTATACTTTACCTAATCGTTCATATATTTCTGCTTTTGTTTCACTAGATGATTCCACTTCATCAGCAACTTTTAAAGCATGAAAATACAAATCATTAGCTTCTGGTATATCTTTATCCACATAGTATCCATTTAGATACATATCACCTAGAAGATACAAAGAGCGTGCACTGTTATCTGTCAAAGCACTTTGGATAAGACAGAAGAAGGCTTTTTCAAAATTTTGTTCTGTTCCTCTACCATAGAAATAACATTCACCTAATAGTACAGTTGAAGGTCCTATATGCTTTTCTTTTGAAAAATAGTTAAATGCCTTTTCATAATTCACGTTATTAAATCTTTCAAAATAATGTAAGCATCCTAAATAATATGAAGCCACTGGATCTTTTATAGAATAATATCCATCACGTAGTGCTTTATCAATGAAATTGAATATATCATTATCCATTAAGTGATTCTTATCTGCTTCCATAAGTTCTTTCGCAAGTTCTTTAGGTGGTATAGTAATTTCCCTCTTTTCATCATCAAGATAACTATTTAGTATACGTACTGTTTCAGGACATGCACTATGATTATAAATTGCACGATCCAACCTCTCATATGCTACATCTGGAGTCATAAGCCATTCTTTTTCCATATTCATCATCTCCTATTAATAATCTTCATCTGTTTCATCAAAACCATCATCTACACCTTGTCTATAAGAAGGATCAGTATTGTATCTATCATGATCATAATCACCATCATCTACTGCTGAATTATAGCCATCATTATAAGTATTAGAAGATCCAGGTAATTCAATACTTGGGTAATAATTCTTAGGTTCTGATGGAGTGTAATTATAATAGCTTGATTCAGGTTTATTTCGTTCATATACTACTTTGTCATCAATTGTGAGCCTATCAACATCAGTCTCGTTTTCTATCATATACTTATGCTTGTTACCAGATAATTCCATTGCAAAATCATCATCTTGCAATGACACTCTTCTTCCATCTGACTGAAAAGGTTCACCAAACCAATATATTTTAGAACGATTTTCATAATATTCATTCTTTTTCTCATGAACCTCTAGCATCATATTGAATAATTTTTTTGCCCCACGTTTAGATTTAATAGCTGAATCATAATAATCATCAATTGCCTGACTAGAATAAGTAAAGTCTAGTTGATATACAGGTACACCATATGCTTTATTGTATTCAGTATATGAACAATGATCTACTTTAATAGTTACATCTGGAAGATCACTAGTTTGAATATATTCTTGTATTTCTGGTACATATTCTTTTTGATATATTTTTGCGACTTCTGTAGTCTTAAAGCCATACTTTAGATAATTAGGTATTGGACCTTTCATGAAATCTGTAATAAGTATTATAAGCCCTAATAATATTGAAACAATGAAACTGAATAATACGAAATAAAATAATATGTTATCTTTATTGTGATTTTCTTTCATATGAGCAATATTCCCTTCTTGATGTATCTTCTCTCTATAGTTCTATTGTAGTCTATTTAAAAAAGAAATGTATTGAGTTAGCGTTTTACAATGCCTTTTATGAGGGGTTAATAAAATATTTTTATTTTTTATTGTTAATGTAAAAAGAACGGGTGTTAACCGTTCTAGGAAACATATATAAATTAGTTAGTTGATCAATCCTATCGGAATTGTTGGTCAGGCATATCGGAACATTTGGTCAACCTAGTCGGAATACATGGTCAACATAATCAAAATTCAAAAAAGTAAATATACATACTTATTACACACAAATAGTTATTTATCTCACTGTATATATAATGACTAAAGGGAACAACCAAATCTGATTGTTCCCTTTTGCATATTCATTTAATTAAGTCAGAGTGGTTCACTCGGCCACTTATATTATTTCACTTCTATATCTACTACCTAGTAGAAAACAAAATACTAATCTAAACTGCTTGCTGCATAGAAACCTTCTCTTACAGCTTCACCAATCTTTCCTAATTTATCACAATCTCCAATTGCTCGAGTTTTCATTGGATACTTTTCTTTCAATAAATCTGAAAGAGTTGTATTAGGTCTCATACCGAAAGCTGAGATTACTATATCTGCTTCAATATGCTTTTCAATGCCGTTTTCTTCAACTGTTAATCCTGTTTCATCAATAGCTGTTACTTTCGTATTTGTCATAAGCTTAACATTGTTTTCAACCAATTTATTGAATAATGAAATCTTGTTGATAAAGAATACGTCTTTACCCATTTCAGGAAGCATTTCTACAACAGTTACATCTTTATGCATTTCTTCAGCAATTTCAATAGCACCATCTAAACCTGATGCTCCTCCACCACAGATTACAATCTTATCACCTTTTATAAGTAATTCATTTTTATGTGCTGCTACAATATTCACAACATTTTTACCATCAATACCAGGAATTGAAGGAGTAAAAGGTGTTGCACCTGTTGAAACAATAATCGCATCACATGTTTTTAGAATATCTTCTTCACCAGTAATTGTAGTATTAAGATGAATATCAATAGGAAGTTTACTTAACTGTACTTTATACCATTCAGTTAATTTCTTAATATTAGATTTGAACTGGGCTATACAGATATCTACCATAGTACCACCTAAATGATCTTCTTTTTCAAATAAAGTGACATGATGACCTTCTAAAGCAGCTACTCTAGCAGCTTCCATACCACCAGGACCAGCTCCAATAACTACAACATTCTGTGGATCTTCAGTTTTTTCAAGTTTAAATCTTACTTCTTCCATAGCCTGTGGATTAACAGCACATCCTAGTTTTGTATGATGATTCCAAATACGACCAATACAGTATTCATTACATCTTAGACAAGGTCTTACATCTTCACTATGATTCTTCATTAGTTTCTTAGGCATCATTGGATCAGCAATAAGTGCTCTACCAAAAGAAGCAAAATCAGCATTTCCACTTTCAATTAATTCTAATGCACTATCTGGATTATGTGATCCTGCATTAATTAAAGGAACATTCACTGCTTTTCTTGCATCTTCACATACATATGACATGCATGATTCACCTAAGTAAGCAGGTGGGAAAATATAATCCAATGTTTCATAACATCCAGCATCAATATCAAATGCATCAATACCTTCTTTTTCTAATTCTTTAAGAATCTTCATGCTGTATTCTAGATCTCTACCACCATTAAAACGATGATCTAAAGAAATTCTAAATAAAATAGGTACATTAGGGCCTACCACTTCACGTATTGCATGGTAAATGTCTTTTGCGAAACGTGTATTTTTCTCTGGAGTTCCTCCATATTCATCTGTTCTCTTATTCCATACTGGAGATAAGAACTGATCAATTAAATATCCTGCATGAGCGTGAATTTCAATTGCATCATAACCTGCATCCATTGCTACACCTGCAGCAAATTTAAAATCATTCATCATCTGAGCAATCTCTTCTTTTGTAAGAGCATGACACATTAAGTTTGGATCAAATGCTGATGGAATTTCAGATGCTGACATTGGTGGATTTCCTAAAGTATCTGGAAATGCATTTCTACCTGTACCTGGTGTTAACTGATAAACAATCTTAGCACCATAACGATGTACCCCATCACATACACTTGTAAGAGATGGCAATACAGTAAAACTATCCATGTATCCTTCCATAGACCCTTGAGCAATTTTTTCATTAAGTGGCTGACATCCCATGATAATCATACCTACTCCACCTTTAGCTCTTTCAATGAAATAATCAATTTCATTGTCTGTTTTACGTCCATTAGCGAGTGCACTATTTGTCCCCATTGGAAACATAACTAATCTGTTCTTCACTTCCATTTTTTCAATTTTAAATGGTGTAAATAATTTTTCATAACTCATATCCTGTTCTCCTTTTTGTTACCTCGGTAACATTTTATAATGTAACCGCTTTATTGTTAATGTTTAATAATTCACAATCTTTTTTTATGTTTTTATGCTATAGTGTAAAAGGTGATAAAAAATGTACAAAGATTTAAAAAATACAATTATTAATACATCCTATAAACTATTTATGGAGAATGGTTATGATCAGACTACAGTCAATGATATCTGTGCTGCCTGTTCTATTACAAAAACAACATTCTACCGTTATATTGATTCAAAAGAAGAATTACTGTCATTCTTCTTTGATGATATTAATGAGAAAATTGATGAATTAAAATTAAATGCAGAAACACAGACTGATTATGTACAACAAATTATTGATTCCTTTGACCTCATCATTGCACACATGCTTCAATTCCAGCAAGAATTATATTGTCAGCTATATATATCTAACCTAAAAGAGAATAAAGGTACATTCAATGAAATAGATGCTTTAAAAGAAGTCGTAATTGACTTAATTCTTAAAGCACAAAAGGCAAATCAAATATCAAACAGAAATGATCCTTTAGTGATTTATAACGTCCTTGAACATATATGTTATGGATGTGGTATTCAATGGTGTCTTCATCAAATACAAGATATTAGAGAAGAATTCACTACTTCTTTAAAAGCAATTTTAATCATATAAGATACATTGCAGAAAGCACAATTGTGCTTTCTGTTTTTATTTCTAAGCACAGAAAAAGATGATACTCATCGATATCATCTTTCTATACTTATATCAAATTGTACTTACAGTATCATTACATCTTATAGTTCAGTATACTTATCACTCTTACCCTTAGCCTTTTCTACAGGGTACTTTGCTTCATTCTGACTCATCTTCATATTCACTATATCATCAGCATCTAATCCTAGCTTATCTAATAGATTCTGACTATATACAATCACATCAGCAAGTTCTTCTTTAACATGCTGTAAATCATAATTATCATCAGACCACTGAAAACATTCTAATAGTTCTGCTGCTTCTATTACTATAGACTTAGCTAGATTAGCTGGTGAATGGAATTGATCCCAATCTCTATCTTCTGTGAACTTTCTAATTCTACTTACTGTTTCTTCTTTCATATTAATTATCCTTCACTCCACATTTTTATTGTATCTTTATAAAATACATTGCATTCATGATCTATAATCTCTTGTTAAGAAGAGATTATATCTTGAACCTGATTTTAAAATCTTTTATTTAAAAATAGTGAATTTATTGACAATATAAGCGGTGTACTTAATGCGATTGATAAAACTATACTTGCAAACAATCAGTTGATCAGCTATACCGAATATTTAAGTGAACTTAGATGAATTACTGGTACGCTGAAAACCAATGTTCAATCTAATATTTATATTTTTCCTTTACATCCTTAAATTCATTTTCTACTTCAACTTTTAATTCGTCTACTTTAGAAACAAAATCTTGGATTTTATTATACACCGATTCGTAAATTATTCTTTCAACATCACTATAAATTTCAGTATCAGAATCAATAGGATCAATATCATAATCTTCATCCAGATAAATCATATCTAATATTTTTAATAAGTCATCCTTGCCAATATCTGATATTGGCTTGTCGATACCTCCATCTGTGTTAAAAAAACATTTACCACTAACTATTTTTAATACTTTCATAAACAGTACTCCTTTCTTTATATGCAGTTTCTCCTGCCTCCATTACATCCATAACATAATTATAAGTATTTCTTGTTTCGCCATCTTTGCTTTTTAAATATTTAGCTCCAAAATCCCCTGTAAATACTTTATAAATATCATTATCACATGCTTCGGTATATATAATCTTATTTGGTTTAAGTAACATTCCTAAAGTATTGTTATGTGTACTTAAAAAAACAGTTGTTTTATTTGAAATTTTTTTAATAATATCAACAATATAAGTTTTGATAAAAGGATTATCAAACGAAGCTTCTGGTTCATCTAGAAGTAAAATATCATAATTATCAGCTGATTTTAGTTCACGTAATAGATTATATTCCGCCCTTTCTCCTCCTGATAATTCAGTATTTCTCTCATTTAAAACAGATATTTTAAAATTTACTATTGCTTTATAAATTGTGCTTTTGTCTATTTGACTCTTTTCAAGTTTTTTAATATAAGTAAAAGGTTTATCGTAAAATCTGAATGCTTCTACTATAGAATTTGAGATATTTAAAGTTTTCTTTACTTCTGTAGCATTCTTAAATTTCGTTTTATATAATTCAACTTTAAATCTATATACATCTAGAGTTTCAATTAAAGCTTTATTTTTTAATTGATTACACAATTCATTGTATTCATTAATAATGACTCGTTTTTTTTGAATTTCATACAAATCAACATTTTTTATACTTTTTAAAGATGATTTTTCAGATAATTTTGATTTTGTAAATTCTATTATTTTATCAACTTCCTCTTTCAATTTAAATTGCCTATATTCTAGTTCTCTCTCATCTAGCAATGCTTTTAGCAGTTTTTCTAATGCAATACGATCTAAATACTCATCAACTAATTCACGGTTATGTTCTGTTTCCAATAACTTTAATATTGCCTTTATTACATCTCTAGTATCATAGTTATCATTTGCGTTAAAGCACATTTCACTAAACAACTTTGATTTTGAATAAGAATCCTTTAAAGATTGATTTTCAGCATATTCCTTAAGTGAAGTTAAATAGTTATCTACACCAGAATCAAAAAATTGATCAATTTCTAATACATTATCAGTTAAACTCTTAAAAGGTGCTAGATATTGATCTAGTAATATTGTTTGCTCATTGTTCACTAATTGGTCAAACTTTGTTTTTTCACTATTTCCAGTCAAAGAAAACTGCTTTATATACTTTATATTATTTTCATCACTTGAAGCATTTATTCTATCTAGATTAAACGTTTTACCCGATGACCTTTTCCCAATAATAACATTTAGTTTAGACGATGCTGTTGTGCCATCTGGTAATATTTCAAATTCAAAATCATTTTTTAAATCATTAACAAAAACCTTATTTTTATCTGACAAAGCTAATTTCAAAACTGCAAACTCAAAATCACTTATATCAACATAAGTATTTCTAGTTGGAAATATTTCTAAGTCATCAGAAATTCTAATATCACTAAATAATACCGGGACTAACTTTCCACTCTGTTTAGCAATAACTTCAAATTTTTTTGCACTTCTTACCTCTCCACAAACTAAATTACCACTAAATTTATTTAGTGTAGCAGTTTGCATAGCCGGGTTTTTCTTATAATGAGGAATAAGTAAATATTTTTCATATCCTGGAAATATTTCGATAAATTTATCAAATGAAATACAATCATTTTCAGATTTTATTTCGTTTGATAGTAAGCCACTTGCATAATTGATTTCTTCTACTTGGTCTACATTTCCCACTAATAATAAATGACTATTTTCTATATCGATTTCAACACCTGGTAGAACAACAATATCGCTTAATTTATTCTGAATATCAAGGAATTGGCTTTTATTAAAATGATTATGATTTGTAATTGCGATAACTTGAAGACCGTTATTGTGTACATATTTTTCCAGCTTATCTAATGAAAAAACAAAAGAATTTTCATATGAAGCTGGATCAGTATGAATATGTAAATCTATTTTTAGCATAATATTTCTCCTTCTAAACCGTATTCATTTATAAATTCAAACATCTCAAAGCTATATTCATAAGATAAAGCATAAACTCTAAAAAAAATTCAATCTGTGATTCACAGTTTGGTATTGTCATTAGTCTGACTGTTTTTGTACAATCTTCAACATAAGCAGATACTCTGAGCAATCTATTATCCGTCACTGCTTGTTTATGTTCTTCTACAGTTTGAATCCATACTATTAATTATAAATACACATATTTGAATTAACAATAAAAAATAAAAAAATCCGTTCATACAAAAAGAATAGCAGGAACATATCCGCCTCATTATCCTTTATAACTTACCTCAATTAGTTCTTGAATTAAGAATATTTAAAGTAGCATAAGCATTAAACTAAACAATGCATGAAAAGGACAACCAAGTCATATTCTGGCCAATCGTCCTTCATTTCAAAACTTCTTCATATAAATACTCACTCAGTAATGAAAGTAGCTTATCTTCTGAAGACTTCTCAGAAATTATAACTACACTTCCATAACATTATCAGTCCAAAGCTCACACTGACTAATAACAGTCTGAACAGCATCTTCCATCCCTTCTGGTGGATACTTATGCTTCTTTAATAGTTTTTTGATTAACATACGCATTCTAGCTCTTGCTGACTCTCTCTTTTGCCAATCAATTGTTTTATTTTTACGTAATGTTTCAGTCAATTCTTTTGTAATAGCAATTAATTCATCATTTTCATAGAAATCTTTTATTGCTTGTGGTTTTGTTAATGCATCATAGAAGGCTAATTCATCAGAAGTAAGTCCTAATTGCTCACCCTCTTTTTGAGCTATTTTAATTTGCTTAGCAAGATTCAACATTTCCTCAATAACTTCTTCATTAGTAAGCATACCATTTAAATATGCATTAAGTGATTTTTGCATAATCTCGCTAAACTTTTCAGATTTTACAATATTAGTTTTTCGATATATGCTTACCTGATCAGCAATTAACTTCTTTAGTAATTCAACTGCAAGATTCTTTTCTTTCATATTTGCTACTTCTTGTAAGAAAGTAGGATCAAAAATAGAGAATTCTTCTTTTACGTCAGAGAACAGATTAATTACTCCATCACTTTTAATACTATGCTTAAGCAATTCATTTATTCTTGCATTCATTTCTAGTAATGATATTTTCTTTCCTTCACCTAAATTAGTAAGTCTCAATACCAATACACGAACTGATTCAAAGAAAGCTGCTTCTATACGATCATGTTCATCCACTAAAGACGAGCATAAAGATAATGCCTGATGAAGTAACAGTGCTTCTTGAACAAATGAATTTTTATCTTCTACACGTTCTCTATCCATAATGAAGTTAACTGCACCACTTATAGTCTTTGATCTTTCCAGATCTGTTCCTGTATGGAATTTAGAATAATCAAAACCATGGAGTTTATCCTGGCAGATTGATAGTTTTTCATAGAATTTTGGCAAAGCAACTTTAGCAACATCTGTATCGCCATAATTCTTTTTATCTCTAGATGTATAGTCTTTCATCGCTCTCTTTAAAGCTGATGCAATACCTACATAATCTACTATTAATCCACCTTCTTTATCCTCAAAGACACGGTTTACTCGTGCAATTGCCTGCATCAAATTATGCCCAGACATTGGTTTGTATACATACATAGTAGCTAGAGAAGGAACATCAAATCCTGTAAGCCACATATCAACGACAATAGCAATTTTTAAAGGACTGTCATTATCTTTAAACTTCTTTGCGAGTTTCTCTTTATGTCTCTTATTTCCAATAATCTCGTGCCATTCTGCTCGGTCCTTGTTGCTGGAAGTCATGACCACTGCTACTTTTTCTGTCCACTGTGGACGTAACTCTAAAATTCTCTTATAGATTTTCATGGCAATAGTACGTGAATAAGCAACAATCATTGCTTTTCCCGTCAGTAAATTTTCTCTATTATTTTCATAGTGATCTAAGATATCAGTTACAAGAGAATCAAGAGTATTATCATTACCAAGAATGGCTTCCATTCTACCAAGTTCTTTTTTACTTCTTTCAATAACTTCTCTATCAGCATTTTCAGCCATAAGATCATATTCGTCATCTATAAGCTTTAGTGTTTCTTTATCGAGATTAAGTTTAATAACACGACTTTCATAATAAACTGGACGTGTTGCACCATCTTCCACCGCTTGTGTCATATCATAGATATCTATGTAATCGCCAAATACCTCACGTGTGCTACGGTCTTTAGAAGAGATTGGTGTTCCAGTAAATCCAATATATGTTGCATTAGGCAGTGTATTTCTAATAGCACGTGCAGCACCAATTTTAATTCTACCAGTTTTTGAATCTACTTTTTCTGTAAGACCATACTGACTACGATGTGCTTCATCCGCCATTACTACAATATTCTTTCTTTCTGAAATTGCTTCATGTGATTCCTCGAACTTCTGCATTGTAGTAAAAATAATACCATTTGCTTTTCTACCAGTTAGTAATTTTTTTAAATTTTCTCTACTCTCTGCATGCAGTGGTTCTTGTCTTAAGAAATCCTTACACTTAGCAAATTGGCCATACAACTGATCATCAAGATCATTTCTATCTGTAATAACAACTATTGTCGGACTATTCAATGCAGATTGTAATAAGTGTGCATAAAATACCATAGATAATGATTTACCACTACCCTGTGTATGCCAGAACACACCGCCTTTTCCATCTGTAACAGTTGCATGTTTGGTAGATTCTATAGCCTTTTTTACCGCAAAATATTGATGATATCCTGCTAGAATCTTAAATGACTTTATTCCTTCATTAGAAAAACAAATAAAGTTTTTAATAATGTCAAGAAATCTATCTTTTACGAATATTCCTTCAAAGAAAGTATCAAATTGAGCATACTGTGTATTTTCATAACTACCATCTTTTGTTTTCCATTCCATAAAACGATCTTCACCTGAAGTTATAGTACCTGCTTTAGTAGTTAATTGATCACTCATCACACAAATAGCATTATACACAAACATTGAAGGAATCTCCTTCATGTAATTACGAAGTTGTCTATATGCTTCTGAAGCATCAGTTTCTTCTCTTGAGGGAGATTTTAACTCTACTAATACAATTGGCAAACCGTTTAAAAATAGTATGATATCTGGTCTTTTCTCACTATTTTCAATAAAAGTCCATTGGTTAGCAATAATAAAGGAGTTATTATCAGGATTATTATAGTCAACTAAATAAACAATAGATGAAGACTCTTCACCATCAATTAAATATCGAACAGGAATACCATTTTGCAAGTAATCCATAAATACTGAATTCTTTTGTACTAATTCACCATTTTCAATATTCTTTAATTTATATAATGCATCCTGAATAGCATCTTCAGGTAAATCTCTATTCAAACGATACAATGAATCAATTAAGACATCATCATATAACGGACTATAAAAATCCCTTTCTATATCAGGTCCATATACATACTCATAACCTAAATCATTTCTAAATAACTCGATAATTGAATTTTCATAATCAGCTTCCTTATATAGTCCTGACATAATACCCCTCCTCACTCGTTATTCATGTTCTCTTTCAAAATGAATACGCCATAGTTTTTCTACTTCATTATAACTTGCACTTCTATCTTTAGGTGTATTTGTATCACCCTCTCTTGTATATATTGTATTGTCCTTGACTCCACCATATCTTTCTACCAAATAATAAGGAATATGTTTTGTAGCTTTACATTTTATAACCATGAGTTTTTTATATTTATAATAAATGTTTTTTTGAATACCCATAATCTACAGGTAACGATTTAAGAGAAGTGTGGAGCAGAAATA
>OGQF01000144.1_pt1 | contig 57215 bp, 50 predicted proteins | sample 1553141 | NCBI WGS metagenome assembly OGQF01 (sample SAMEA2580005, study PRJEB22360) | human gut metagenome | biome: human gut; feature: human-associated habitat; material: faeces | place: Denmark | collected 2008/2010
GGCCATGCCCGTAGCTGTCACGATTCCTTCTCCGTGGCCATGGGTCACCACAGTAGACATATATACCATATTGACCCGTTCAGCCAATGGAATCTCGTGTCTGCAGTCTGCCAGAAACAGCGCATCTTTTTCCACAGGTACCGATTCTCCGGTCAGGGCGGATTCCTCTACCTGCAGATTGGAGCTTCTGGTCAGCCGTATATCCGCAGGTACCTGTGCCCCTGCCTCCAGGTCTACCAGATCGCCCGTCACCAGTTCCGCCGCCGGAATCTCCTGACGGATACCTTCCCTGATCACAATGGTCTGTGGACTGGTCAGCTTTTTCAACGCTTCCAGTGCCTTTCGGGCTTTTCCCTCCTGCAGCATGCCCACCAGGGCATTGACCACTACCACAGTGCCGATGATCACGGCATCACTGAGCTCCCCCAGAAAGACGGATACCACAGCTGCGATCAATAATATGTAGATCAGCGGGTCCTTTAACTGCTCCAGAAAAAGCTGTATTTTCGTCTTTTTTCTGGCAGCTTTCATTTCATTTCTGCCATTTTGCTGTAAACGACGAAAGGCCTCACCATCGGTAAGGCCCTTCACTGCGTCACTTTTCAGTTCATTTACGGTTTCCTGTATATTCTGTTTTTCGAACACGGCTGCCTCCAATGCTTGTTTCTATTAAGCATTGTATGTCATATCTTCAGAATTCATTACACCGAATCATCGTACATTTTAATCTCTTAACTGGAATGCTGCGGTCAGCTCGTTCATGTTGGTGGCCTGCGCAGACAATTCCTCACTGGTGGCAGAAGTTTCTTCTGCGGTCGCAGAGTTGTTCTGCACCACTGTGGATATCTGTTCAATGCCCTGTTCAATCTGCATCATGGCATCTGCCTGTGCCTTGGATTCTTCCATGGCTTTCTTGGACTCGTTGGCCAGATCCTCAATGCCTTCCACGACCTTCTGCAATGCTTCGGCTGTCTTGTCCGTGATCTGGTTGCCATGCTCAATCTCCTGCAGGGAAGTCTCAATCAATTCTCTGGTATGTACCGCAGACTGTGCACTGTCATCTGCCAGCTTACGGATCTGATCCGCAACCACTGCAAAGCCTCTTCCGGCCTCTCCTGCTCTGGCTGCCTCAATGGCTGCATTCAGGGACAACAGATTCGTCTGGGATGCGATGTCCTCAATCTCACCGATAATATCGCTGATCTGCCTGGAAGTATCGTTGATCCGCTGCATGGCATCCGTCAGACCCTTCATTTCCTCTCCGCTGTCCTTCGCCTGCTGCTGGTAATCCATAGCCTTCTGGTAAGAACCTCCCAGTGCCTTGGCATTCTTCTCCACGATCTCGGTTACATTCGTGATGGTAGCCTGCAGTTCCTCTACGGAACCGGCCTGGTCGGTAGCACCCTCCGCAAGTCCCTGGGCAGCATCTGCCATCTGGTTTGCCCCCAGAGATACCTGTCCCACTGCCGTCTTGATCTCATTAAGTGTCTCACTGAGCTTATGGTTCAGCTTACGGATAGATTCCAACAGTCCCTGAAAGTCTCCCACATAGGCTTCTGCGCAACCTGTAGTCAGTGCAAAATTGCCCTGTGACATCTCTCCCAACAGATAATCCGCATCGCCAATCACTTTCTGCAGGTTACCGGATAATGCGGCGGTAGCCTCTGCCAGGATCTGTGTCTCATCCTGTGTCCGGATCACTGGTGCCGGAGTATGCAGATCGCCCTCAGCCAACAGACGTAATCTCTCGGTACACTTTGCCACCGGTTCACCGATCGCCTGACCGATCTTTTTTGCCCTGCGCACACTGAAACATAAAGCTGCAGCACCTATTGCTACACCAATGACAATACATACAACGGTAGAACCAAGGAAATCTGTCAGTGGTGCATTTACTGCCACGCTCCATCCATTGGTTCCTTCTATTGGTGCATAAGCCTGTATTGTGAGGGTTCCGCCTTTCATATAAGTGCCATATCCGGTTGCTCCGGTCATCATCTTCTGCTCTACCTTTGCAATTCCCCGCAAAGATCTGTCCGTCTGAGACAGTTCAATGTTGCTCTTCTGCTCCTGGGCAATCGCAGAATCACAGTGAGCAATGGTGATACCTGTTTCTCCCAACAGATAGCACTCGGAATTCTTACTGACAGAGACTGCCGCAGCAATATCATTTAAGAACTCCGGATCCGGCACAACGAATACCACGCCGACAATATCACCATTCTTATCTCCGTCTGCATATACAGGTGCGGAAATGATAACGCTGAGCTTACCGTCTGTCTTTGCAATCACGGGATCCGATACCACGACCTCTCCCTGCATGGATCTCTTAAAATAATCACGGTCACTATAATCGGTTCCGTCATAAGCACAGATACCGTTGGCGCCGATCAGCTTGCCTCTGACCATTCCATAAGCTTCCACACGCTGGTTGATATACTGCTGCTTCTGCTCCTGGGTAAATACTGGAGAAGACAGCTGATAGCTGCATCCGAGTTCGGATACGATCGTTGTTGTCACCCGTAGTTCCTCTTTGATACGGTCTGCAGAGATCTCTGCCACCACCAGCATATCGTCTTCCAGTGTTCTCATGGTACTGGACAGATTCAGGATCACGGTAAGGATGACCAACGGAATAATCGAGAACACTACCAGCCTGCTGATTGCCTTCTGCAGACGTTCCCGGATCGTCGTCATGCCGGGTGTCTGCCCCTTTGTGCCCTTCTGTGATGCTTTTGTACTCATATGTCCTCATTTCTGCGCTGCATTTTTATTATATGCTTTATTTTCCTGTACTCTGTGAAGTGACCACTTGTCCGGCAGCGCCCGGATATCCCATGCATTTCCTTCATTTTGGAACAGTGATCTTCTGCAGAGATACTTAATTTTATATGTTGATTTTATTTTACCATGATTCAGGAAAATTTTCTATCTTTTGAAGCCCAAAAAGAGAGTTAATATTCCGTTAAGAATATCAACTCTCTCCTGTCATTTATCTCTCTATCCCCTCATGATAAGAAATACCCTGTTAATAGCCGAACTCCTGGGCAAAATACAACTTGCCATTGGTCTCATAGACCGCAATGCTGCAGGTGGTAAAATCGCCTGCCAGGATATTCGCTGCGTGTGTAGGAGAAGCCATCCAGGCATCTACTACACTCTGTGCGGAATCATAGCCCTTCGCCAGATTCTCGCCCCACATCAGTTCACTGTTCACTGTGTACCAGTCCTTACCGTTGGGTCTGGTATGGGAAAACTTGGAAGCTGCTTCCTGTGCTCTTACCATAGCGCAGGACTCCAGACCGTTGCTCCAGTTCAGTGCTGCCAGGCCGTTCTCTACTCTCTTCGCGTTTACAATATCCAACGCATCGATAGCCATGGCACGAAGTTCATATGCACGGGCCAGCTCAGCTTCACTCATACCGGCTTTTCTCACAGAACCCGCCAGTGCCACTGCCTCTTCATCGAACCAGACAGTTCCGTCATCCGTGGCAGGATCACGGCTTACAGAGGATAATTCTGTACTCTTGCCGCAGCCTGCAAGGCTCAGCACCATGATGACTGTCAGAACAAGACTCATCCATCTTTTTTTCATTTGTTCTACCTCTTCTTTCCTTGATTGTTTATAGTAAATATATGTTTATTCGTTATGATTGCTTCTTCTTAATAATAAGCCATGCTCCCAGCCCTGTCAAGGAAAGGGCAAAGCCCCGATTCCATGTATTGGAATCATCGCCGGTCTTGGGTCTTCTGGAAGCTCCCAGGACTGCTCTGTCCGCCAATGGTGTAGGATCATCGGTAATGCTTACAACCCGCTGACGTCTTACACCAAGCACCTGAGGTGTTACCGGGGTTGCCGGCTCAGACGGTGTACCGGGAGTATCCGGGGTATCGGAATCATCCGAATCGTCCGGAGTATCCGGGGGTGCGGTCGGAGTAGTGGTCGGCGTCGTGGGTGTGGTATCCGGTGTGCCTGTCGGCGTAGGCTCCGGAGTAGCACTGGGAGTCGGTTCCGGGCTGGTAGTCACGGGCGGAGTAACCTCCGGCTCTCTGGACAATTCAAACTGCATTCCGAAGCCGTATCTGGTCATCTGATAGCCGTTGTTGGCCAACACACCGTTAAGGTTAGTGGTGATCTTCACTTCTCCGTCCTTTAACAGGTCGGATACCCGAGTATCTGCATAGGAACCTTCCTGTCCGTTTTTCAGCATCCGGTCATACAGACCTTCACCGTCAAAAGTATATACATTATGATATGTCGTGTAATATAAAGCATCTGCTACTGCAGAACAGCTCTCCGCTACTGTGGTATCGGCGGTTCCGTTGGTCAGGATTGCCAGTTCCTCTGCCGTAAGTTCTGAAAAGCCGTAGACCTTATTTCCTTCTTCTCTGGAAGTATTGTTGAACCAGTCTAAGTAATACTGTGCCAGGCAGCTCTGCGTAACCTCTTCCGGCTTCATTTCTTCGCTGCCATATCCTTTTTTCAAAAGAGCCTCTCCGACAATCGCATCCGTAACCTTACCTGCGGTGATTCCGAGATCCCGTAACGGAGCATTTAAAATACGGCGGGGCAATGTACAGAACGCTCCCACTTCACCGATCTCATAACCTTCAAAACCACTGGACAGAACCGTTACTTTCTCTCCTGCCTTAGGCGCTGCCGGGATCGTACCGATCGTGGCCTTTGCAGGATCATACTGATACTCCTTATTACTCTCATTTACCAGCTTTATGTTGTAGTACAGGGTATCTCCGGGCTCTGCCGCATTTCCTCCTGCCACGGTACCGTTCAGATAACCGATGGCATCGGACAGATTGATTCTTACCTTGTCCGGGGCATTGCTGTGGATCGTAATGGTGATCGTTGCATCATAGGTCACCCTGCCGGTGCCGCTTTCCCAATGCTGTTCCAGTTCCGGAGTTGTAGTAATGGTAATACCTTCGGAAATATAATGGAACACTGCGCCGTTCTCATTCTGTTCAAAAGTTACCGTTCCCGTGGGATATTCATAATAATCTACTGCGGATACCCCGGGAATCCTGTAATCGTATCCGTCATAATTGATCCAGGTCTCTGTGGGTGTGGTCACATACCATACCGTGGCAATGGTGACTCCACTGAAGGATCGACCGGTGGTGAGCAACTGATCCATAAAACTTTCCGTTACATTTTCACCATACAAGACGCCGTTGTTGTCATTCACATACTGTTTTACATCCTCAAGGGTTTTTCCGCAGTTTTCTTTATAATAGGAAGTGCCTTCGCTGTCTCCACCGTAATAAACATAGTGTAACAAATCTGCGGGCTTGCAGTCAGAATATTTGTTTACATCTAATGCTACGAATCCAACGCACTGCCAGCTTGCCCCGTTACTTCCGGTTAACTTTCCTTCGGCATCTACCCCTGTATTATCCACAGAAAGATATTTAAAGGTTTCAGCATCATCCAAAGTCATCTTATGACCTGCAAACAATGAAAAATCTCCGTTTGCCGGCTTGTAATTATTGGGCCATACGTTGGGGCTGGCTACCTGTCCTCCCACATATTTTGCCATGGTGCCTCCAGCAAGAATCACCGTTTTGATGGTGGGATAGGTTTTCTCTTTTACAGCAACAACGCTGTCGTTTCCGCTTGCACTTGCCATTTCAACAACATCGTTCTGCTCATTCTGCGTTGCTTCTTCCGCCTGTACCGTAAATCCGGTGTTGGAGATGCTGCCGATCATCAGTGCCGCTACCAGAGTTTTTGCCAGTTTGGTCTGTATTACGTTTTTTAACTTCATTTCTGTTTCCCCTCAAAACCAGTATTTCTGTTTTTATTACTTCTTTTTACTCTCCTAATAAGTAAGACTACGCCAAATGGAAAAAAGGACCAGAATTTGAAAAATTTTTCAAGATTCTGATCCTTTTATACTTTTACAGCTAAGATCGGCTGTCGTTCCGTTCCTGTTTAATGTTCTTTTCGCTTAAGAACAAGCCATGCTCCCAGACTCGTCAGGGAAAAGGCAAAGCCCAGATTCCAGGCATCGGAATCATCGCTGGTCTGCGGTCGTCTGGATGCTCCGAGGACTGCTCTGTCCGCCAAGGGAACTGTCTCATCCTCGATGGTCACCATTCTGCGGCGTCTTGCACCAAGTACCTGCGGGGTATCCGGGATTCCACCGGCCGGTGTGCCGGGATCTGCCGGGGTACCGGGATCATTCGGGGTGCCGGGATCATCTGGTGTATCATCCGGAGTATCGGGTTCATCCGGGGTGTCAGGTGTTGCGGTTGGTGTTGCTGTTGGTGTAGGCTCCTCGGTTACCACCGGTACCGTCGGTGTCGGCGTAGGTTCCGGCTCATCCGGTTCGCACGGACAGTGAATCTCTCCACCCTGCTTATACTTATCCGCTATGATGCCTCCGACAACAGTTCCACCATTATAGACAGTTGCATTCGGAGCCAGAATATATCCGAAAATAGAATTTACATTAACTTCTGTTGCATTGCCAAAGTTCCAAATAATTCTGTCTGCCCACAGCTGATGTTCCAATGCTTGCTTTTTTGCACCATGCGCATTCATCCAGCCGGTAATATTCACTGTACCGGAATCACTTACATTTACCACAACTGTTTTTCCATAAAAAGCTGCGCCAGTGATCTCTTTGTCATAGTCTTCCATCCTGGTATTTAACTCAGCACTTGTTACATTCAATACCAGTTGTGTATCGCTGTCTTCATTCGCCATAGCATATAAATCTTTGCTTTTCTGTACCATATTACCTGCCAGGACATTGCTGATCTCAGATGCAATATCTGTATCCCATACCTCACAGTTCTTCAGAAGATTTCCAGTATATAATTTATTTTCACCAGCTATAATATTATAACCCTGTCCAGTCACTTCCCGCTCAACAGAGTTCTGGGTTCCGTCAGAATTAGTAAGGGGAATTATCAGTTCCTTTTCGTCTGTTCTGCCTGACGCTGTATATTTAAGAATCTGATTCGGAGCAGAAAGATCTCCCAGATAAGATTTTCCCCCATAGCTTACCATGGAAACCTTTAATTCTTTAATTGCGGCATTTCCCTCAATATGGTCCAGATTTGAGGATACAAATTCATTTGTATATAATACAAATGAAAATGGATCATTTAAATCCGTACCTGCTGCCTGCACAGCAATCCCTTCGTTCCCTGCAACAGAACCTACAACCAGTGCTGTCACCAGAACCTTTACCACTTTTTCCCTTACATACTTGCTAAATCTGCTCATCTGATTTCTCCCTCAATGAAACTGCGTGTTTCAACGTCTTTAAACGTTTTCGTTCCTCTTTACAATCATTAAGACTGGCGCCATTTCAAAAAAGGTTCAGATTTTTATTATATTTTTGATCTTTTCAGTATCATTTGCTATTTTTGTAACATAAGCCTTAGTATACAGCCGTTTCTGTCAGGACTCCATGGATCAGAGCCCGCCTTTTTGTACCGGATGAGCCGTAGCAGGTAGATAGGGATACGATATTTCCCCTGTCACTTAAGTCTGCATCTGAAGCATACAGGGAATGTTCCGTGGCCCACTGCACATAATCATCATAGGAGGCATCTGAGGTAAACGTGGCAAAACGGTCACTGGTACTCTTTGTTTCATAATAGGAAAAAATCTCATAAATGTAGACTTTATCTTCCGTGTATATATAGAAGTAAGGATTCTCCTCGCAGCTTGCCGTCCCCTTCAGCAAATTTTTAAAAGCCCCAAACATGCTCTCATCCCGCATATTATGTCCGAATACAAAGGTATTCCTGTCTGACCAGTCTGCTGAAGCCCCACAGTCCATGAAAATGCATCCAGCATTCACACTCTCCCCCTCGAAGGAATGCTTCAGATAATAGTCATTGTCCTCCCCCTGTACCACCGGATAACTGATGTCCAATGCCGGGAAATAGAGCCATCCACGAAAATCCGGGTTGGTCCTGATAAGTTCGGCAAAGTCGATCTGCAGCTCCGGATAATTTTTCTCCGCAATCTCTTCCTGTGTTTCCCCCGCCGCAGGCTCTGCCACCACCTCCTGGCGGATGGCATCGTATTCATTTTTTGCTCTCTGCTCTGACAGATAAGAATGCAGACTCATTCCTCCGGTCAGCAGTACCGCTGCCGCCAGCACTGCTGTGATCGCATTTTCCGCTTTTTTATTTTTCATGCCAGTTTCCCCTTCCTGCAAGAATCGTTATAATTTGTTAATGATTATACCTTATTTTTCCGCATTCGTCTTTACGAAAGAGTTATTTTTTGATATTTTTAAGGTATGACTTTAAATAAGAAACTATTAGGGGAATAAAATCTTATGATACATCTTTTTGCACTGCTTTCACTGCTTTTGTGCGGTGTCTGCTATACAGGCTTTCAGAACAGTTCTCATTTCCACAATACAGGCAACCGGCGTTCTCTTCTGTTGCTTGTATTTGGAGGTGCCCTGCTTCTGCGCCTGCTCCTTGCATACACCACCCACGGCTTCAGTAATGATATCGCCTGTTTTGCAGCCTGGGCTGACCGGATTTTCACTTTAGGGCCAGGGCAGTTCTATTCTGCCGAGATGTTTACGGACTATCCGCCAGGTTTCATGTATGTATTGTATCTGATCGGAGCGTTACGATCTCTGCTGCAGATTCCTTATTATTCCGATCTGCATATTTTACTGTTAAAATTACCCGCAATTCTCTGTGATATTGCCTGTGGGTTTCTACTCTACAGAGAGGCGGTAAAGCGACTGCATTTTTCCGATCTGCAGGGAATCTTTGCTGCCTCTGCGTATCTGTTCCAACCGGCGGTCATTCTGAATTCTTCTTGCTGGGGACAGGTGGATTCCGTATACACGCTGATGATCATCCTTATGTGCCTGTTCCTCATGAAGGGAAACCTGCTTCCTGCCTATGCTGTCTACGGACTGGGTGTCCTGTTAAAGCCACAGATGCTGATCTTCACGCCGGTACTGCTGGCAGGGATCTGGGACCATGTGTTCTTACAGGATTTTTCCTGGCGGAAATTCTTCTATAATTTGTGCGGTGGTCTGGTTGTCATCTGCGGGATGCTCCTTCTGTGCGCTCCTTTCGGATTAACCGCTGCAATCTCACAATATACTTCAACGTTGGGATCCTATGAATATGCAGCCATCAATGCCTACAATTTCTGGGGACTATTAGGAATGAACTGGGTCGACCAGAACACGATTTTCCTCTTCCTGCCCTGTAAGACCTGGGGCACTATCGTGATCCTGCTGATCGTACTCTTTACCTTCCTTATTGCAGCCCGCTGCCGGAAAGAGCCTTCAAGATATTTCTGTCTCGGTGCCTTTATCATCCTGACGATGTTCCTGTTCTCCGTCCGTATGCATGAGCGTTATATGTATCCCGGTCTGGCACTGTTGCTTTTCTGCTGCCTGTACCGGCCCTCTACACCTCTCTGGAAATGCTTCAGTGGATTTGCAGTGCTGCATTTTTACAACACCGCCAATGTGCTGTACCATTACGATCCGCAGAATTATGACCGCAAGGCTCCCATCATTCTGCTGGTATCTGCCGGAATGTTGTGCTGCCTGTATTATTTCTATAAGATCATCTGGAAATATTATGTTCACGGTGAAGCAGGAGCTGCCACCGATGCAAAGCCGCAGCCCACGATAGGCCGTAGAGCTTCCGGGCATACTGCTTCCACAAGATCTGCCGCAGGACTCGGACAAAGACTTCGAGAATATTTTCTCTCTCCCCTGGAGCCCATTCCTTCCGAAGAGAGAATCCATTTCACGAAACCGGATCTGTGCCTGTTGCTGGCAATCGGTATTCTGTACAGTTGCTTTGCCCTCTATGATCTGGGAGACCGCAAAGCTCCGACAACAACTTATGATATGTCGGGAGAATTACAGGCCATCGAGCTGGAATTCCCCGAAGATGCGCTGCCTGTGACTATGGCCAGTTATCTGGCTCCCTGGCACCAGCGACATTTTGGGATGGATGTCAAAAGTAATGCCGAAGACTCCTGGACTTATCTCGGTGAGATCATTTTAAACAATGTCTTCACCTGGCAGGATGTCTCCCTGCAGGATCTGCTGACACAGGCCACAGAAAACGGTACTTCTGATGTGTCTGCCACAACCAGATATCTGCGTCTGTCATTGACGGATAATGATGCCTCTCTGATTGAACTGGTCTTCCTGGACGCGAATGGCAACATCACACGCCCGTTGAACGCAGATGCCTACCCTACACTGTTTGACGAAAGCGATCTGTACCCGGAACGCTATTCCTTCCGCAACAGCATGTATTTCGATGAAATCTATCACGCACGCACGGCTTACGAGTTCCTTCACGGCCTGCCGACCTACGAAAATACCCACCCGCCTCTGGGCAAGATCTTCATCGCCCTGGGTGTTGCCATCTTTGGAATGAATCCTTTCGGCTGGCGTATCATGGGTACTCTGTTCGGCATTGCCATGCTGCCGTTTATCTACCTGCTGGGGAAAAAAATGACAAGGAATACTCCTGCGGCAGCTCTGGCCTGCTTCCTGTTTGCCTTTGATTTTATGCATTTTACGCAGACAAGGATTGCCACCATCGATGTTTATATCACATTCTTTGTGATTGCAATGTACTATTTTATGTACTACTATTGTTCTATGAGTTTTTACGATACACCGTTGTATAAGACCTTTGTGCCTCTGGGCTTATGCGGCATCTGCATGGGACTGGGAATTGCCAGCAAATGGACCGGTATCTATGCGGGCTGTGGACTGGCATTGCTGTTTTTTGCGCATCTGCTGCGACGCTACCGGGAATACCTCTATGCCAAAGCCCATCCCGGAAAAAGCACCAACGGCATGGAGCATCAGCAGATTGTAAAGAAATTCCCGGATTATACGGTAAAGACGATCGACTTCTGCCTGACCTTTTTCGTGCTGGTTCCGGCAGTGATCTATCTGTTGTCCTACCTGCCATTTGTAGACAATTCCCATCCGGGACTTTTTGACCGTATGCTGACCAACCAGACTTCCATGTTCAACTATCACAGCGGCCTGGAGGCAACGCATCCTTATTCCTCTTCCTGGTATCAGTGGCCCACTATGGTCCGCCCGATCTGGTACTATTCCGGATATCTGACCGATGCAGTCAAAGAGGGAATCAGTGCTTTCGGCAATCCTCTGGTGTGGTGGGGCGGCATTCCGGCATTTTTGTATGTGCTGTATCTGCTTGTCACCCACAGCAGTTTCCTGCGTGCCCTGACAGGCAAAGCTACCGCTTCCTCTGCGACAACTCCCCTGTCCCGCAGAGAATATCATGCTGCCGCATTTCTGGTGGTTGGCTACCTGGCGCAATATCTGCCCTGGTTCTTCGTCACCAGAATCACCTTCATCTACCACTATTTCCCCAGCACACCGTTTGTGGTACTGATGATCGTGTACAGCCTGATGCAACTGAAAAAGCGGGTATCCAACCGCACTTTTGCAGTCATCTGCTGTGCCTATGCCGTGCTGGCCTTCGGTCTGTTCCTGCTGTTCTATCCGGTACTTTCGGGTCAGCCGGTGGATGTGGATTTTGTAGTAAAATACTTACGCTGGCGGGATACCTGGGTGTTGATCTCGGGTTAAGTCATTTTTATAATATCTTACTTTAGGAGGTTTTTATGTAGTCAGAACACACCTTATAAATACTATTTACTGAGCGCTTTTATCATACTTACAATGTTCACTTTCTCCGTTCGTATGCATGAGCGATACATTTTCCCAGGAATTGTTTTACTGGTCTTTCTGCTGATTTATTTTTACTATATAATAGGTAAATATTGTCTCGTTCATTCTTTTCCTGAAAAATCATAAGAAAATGTAAAAATTATTTCATACAAAAAACAGTGCCAACCCAGGCACTGTTTTTGGGTATAGCATATCTATTCACTTACCCCTCAGCGATCGCATTACCGGTATACAACTGATAATATCTGCCCTTCTGGGCGATGAGTTCATCGTGGTTGCCGCGCTCGATGATGCGGCCCTGTTCCAGAACCATGATGCAGTCACTATTCTTGACAGTGGACAGTCTGTGGGCAATGACAAAGGTGGTTCTGCCCTTCATCAGTTTATCCATGCCGTCCTGTACAATTTTCTCAGTACGGGTATCGATGGAGCTGGTAGCCTCATCCAGGATCAGCACCGGCGGATCCGCTACTGCGGCTCTGGCAATGGACAGAAGCTGTCTCTGACCCTGGCTTAAGTTCGCACCGTCACCGGTGAGGACTGTGTTGTAACCATCCGGAAGCTGACGGATAAAGGTATCCGCGTTAGCCAGTTTTGCTGCGGCAATGACTTCCTCGTCTGTAGCATCCAGCTTACCGAAACGAATATTGTCCATAACGGTAGCGGTGAACAAATGGGTATCCTGCAATACGATACCCAGAGACTTCCGCAGATCCGCTTTTTTGATCTTGTTGATATTGATGCCGTCGTAACGGATCTTACCATCCTGAATATCATAAAAACGGTTGATCAGGTTCGTGATTGTGGTCTTGCCGGCACCGGTGGAGCCTACAAATGCAATCTTCTGACCGGGCTTTGCATACATCTCGATGTTATGCAGCACGATCTTGTCATCATTGTAGCCGAAGTCCACATCATCGAATACTACTTCACCCTGTAATTCAATATAATCTACGGAACCATCTGCCTGATGCACATGCTTCCATGCCCACATACCGGTTCTCTCGGTACACTCCACGATCTTGCCGCTTACCTTCTTGGCACGGACGATGGTCACATATCCCTCGTCGGTCTCTACCGGCTCATCCAGCAGATCGAAGACTCTCTTGGCACCAGCCTGTGCCATAACGATACTGTTCAGCTGCTGGCTGACCTGGCTGATAGGCATGTTGAAGCTCTTGTTAAAAGTTAAGAAGCTGGCAAGCTTACCCAGCGTCAGTCCTGCGAAACCACCCAGCGCCATGGCACCACCGACGATGGCACATACCACATAGCTTAAGTTACCCAGCTGGGCATTGATGGGTCCCATCAGGTTTGCGAACTTATTCGCATTGTATGCGCTGTCGCACAGTTCATCATTCAGAGCCTTGAACTCCTCCAGACTCTTATCTTCATGGCAGAATACCTTGACTACCTTCTGGCCTTCCATCATTTCCTCAATGTAACCGTTGACTTTACCGATATTCTTCTGCTGCTTTACGAAATATTTTCCGCTTAAGCCCGCTACCTTACCAGTGACGAACATCATCAGTGCCACCATGATCAGACTGACTGCTGTCAGAGGCACACTTAATACCAGCATACTTCCCAGGGTACCGACTACGGTGATGAAGCTGGAAAATACCTGCGGGATACTCTGGCTGATCATCTGACGTAAAGTATCAATATCATTGGTGTAAATGGACATGATATCGCCGTGGGAATGGGTATCAAAATACTTGATCGGCAGCTTTTCCATGTGTTCGAACAGATCATCACGGAGATTCTTCAGTGTTCCCTGAGTTATGGTTACCATGATACGGTTGTAAGCATAAGTGGCCGCCACACCGACCAGATAAAAACCAGCCACACGGACAATTTCCCGGAACAGATTGCCAAAGTCAGGAGTCTTCTGTCCGATCATGGGCATGATATAGTCATCGATCAGTCTCTGCATGAACAGAGTACCCTGAATGCTTGCCACAACGCTCAGTACAATACAGACCAACACAAAGATAAAGTGAATGCCGTAATTTTTAAAGATATACGCCATCAGTCGTTTAAATACTTTTCCCGGATTCTCAATACGTGTACCGCCCTGCATTCTTCTGCCGGGTCCACGCATTCCGCCGCCCATAGGTCCTGGCATTATGACTCACCTCCATTCTCATCAAAGTCGCCGCCACCCGTCTGGGTCTGGGCTTCATATACTTCCTTATAGATCTCATTAGTACGAAGCAGTTCTTCGTGAGGTGCAAATGCATCGATCTTACCGTTATCCATAACGATGATACGATCTGCATCCTGAATACTGGAGATACGCTGTGCAATGATGATTTTCGTCGTACCGGGGATCTCCGTGGCAAATGCCTTACGGATCTTCGCATCGGTAGCGGTATCCACGGCACTGGTAGAGTCATCCAGAATCAGTACCTTCGGCTTTTTCAGCAGTGCTCTGGCAATACACAGTCTCTGCTTCTGTCCGCCGGATACGTTACTTCCGCCCTGTTCAATATAGGTATTGTATTTCTCTGGCATCTTCTCAATGAATTCATCGGCGCAGGCCAGACGACAGGCACGGATGCATTCCTCTTCAGTAGCATTCTCATCGCCCCAACGGAGATTCTCTAAGATGGTACCGGAGAACAGCACGTTCTTCTGTAATACTACGGATACTTCGTTACGCAGAGTCTCCAGATCATAGCTTCTGACATCCTTACCGCCGACATAGACCGTACCCTCATTTACATCATACAGACGGCTGATGAGGTTCACCAGACTGGTCTTGGAACTACCGGTACCACCCAGAATACCGATGGTCTCTCCGGCTTTGATCTCAAAGTTCAAATCATCCAGTACCGGCTTCTCACTCTGTTTGTTATAGCGGAAGGTCACATGATCAAAACGGATACTACCGTCTGTCACATCGTAGTCAGGTTGTTCGGGGTTGGTGATGTCCGCCTTTTCATTTAATACTTCCGCGATACGCTTTCCGCTGGCAGCGCTCATGGTCATCATAACGAAGATCATGGCTAACATCATCAGGTTCATCAGAATCGTCATACAATAGGTCAGCAGGCTCATCAGTTCACCGGTAGTCAACTGGCTGGCAACGATCATGTGAGCGCCAAGCCAGCTGATTCCAAGGATACAGCCGTATACGGTAAACTGCATTACCGGCCATACATAAGTCATGGTACATTCTGCTTTTTTGAACATCTTGTAGATGTTGTAGCTGGCCTTATGGAACTTGTCGATCTCATAGTCCTCACGCACATAAGCCTTTACCACACGCTGTGCGGCTACGTTCTCCTGTACGCTGGCATTTAAATCATCGTATTTCTTGAATACTTCACTGAAATACTTGGACACTGCTCTCATAATAAAAATGATAACGATTCCAAGGAACACTACCGCCACCAGATAAATACTTGCCACTCTTGCATTAATCAGGAACGCCATCAGCATAGCACAGATCAGGCTGACCGGTGCGCGGAAGCACATACGTAAGAGCATCTGGTAAGCGTTCTGGATATTGGTAACATCCGTGGTCATACGGGTGACCAGTCCTGCCGTGGAGAACTTATCAATGTTGGAGAAAGAGAAGGTCTGAATGTTCTCATACATGGCCTCTCTTAAATTTCTGGCAAAACCGGTGGATGCTTTCGCACCGTATTTACCACCCATGACACCGGCGAACAATCCGACAATAGCTGCCAGGATCATGTAACAACCGATGGCAAAAATATGTTTCATATCTCCCGCCTGCACACCGTCATCAATGATGGATGCCATCAGGAGCGGAATCACCATTTCCATGGCTACTTCCAGGATCATGAAAATAGGAGTTACAAGAGATGCACTCTTATATTCCTTGATCTGTTTTGCTAATGTTTTGATCATAGCTGGTTTCCTTTCTTGTATTTTTCTATCCTATAATAAATGTTTTGTAACCTCTCTGTTATGCATGACTGCCAGCATCACTCGTTCCGGCATGGCCCGTTACAACGTCCGGTCCGCCTGCTGTCCTGCCCCAGATTCTGCATCATCTTATCTAAAATAGTTAAGAATGTCTGCTTCTCTTCTTCGGTAATACCGTTCTCCAGCTCTCGATTGAAATCCCGGATCTGCTCTTCGATCAGATTGTGATGCTCGATCGCTTTCTCCGTCAACAGGATCCTTTTCAGTCGGGCATCCTCCGTGGATGCCACCCGGACGATATAGCCCTTCTGTTCCAGATTTTGGAGCATTACCGTTGCCGTGGATCTGCGGATTCGGAATTCCTTCTCCACATCCTTCTGATATACATCGCCGTTCCGGCTCTTGTGATACAGATATCCCAACAGCGGCCCCTGCATTCCGTTGATTTCATTTCCTTCCATCTGAGCAAAGATCGCATCGATCTTCCGGCGGATCATGTTGTTGGCGGCCTTGATCTCAAATCCAAGCTGACGGTTCGTCAGTACACTTGTCTCCTCGTTCATCCTGCCTCCTTATCTCCTATGCCTCTAATGCGGTGTTCGTCAAATCCTCATGCCAGCATGGGATTTTCCTCTCTACTCGCGCAAACTATGAGAAACACGCTTCGCGAGTTTCTCAAGTTATCGCGGCAGTCGCCAAGGTCTCGTGCAAGCACGGACTTTGGCTCGTTGCTCGCGTAAATAAAAATGTTAGATAGCTAACCATTTTTGTTAGCCATCTAACATTATAACGCAATCTTTTATGTTTGCAAGAAAAAAAGTATAAACTCTTTATAAACTCCGTCAATCCTCCAGTACCCGGTTCAGAACTTCATCTTCCAGCACCAGTTTCTTTGCTGCTTCGCGGTATTTTTCCTCGTGGAGATAGGTATGGCGGTGGGGTTTGATGGTGGGCGACATGTCGATGGCTTTGAAGAAATCGGCCTTCTTCATATGTAAGGTTGCCACGTAATCCCAGAATCCGGTATCTTTAAGTACCGTGCTGACACGGATGTAACGGTGATCCTGTACCTTTGCCATGATATAGGTGGCAATACCTACCTGGATGCCATGAAGCTGCGGCACTTCCAGGATCTTATCCAATGCATGGGAAATCAGGTGCTCACTTCCGCTGGTAGGGGCACTGCTGCCGGCAATCTCGTTGGCAATACCGCTCATGGCCAGAGAATCCAGCAGTTCTTTTAGGAACAGCTCGTCTTTGATGCTCTCATAAGGGGTACGAACGAAGCTGTTCACCGCTTTCTTTGCGATCATCACAGCAAAATCATTCACCTCACCGCAGCCGGCCTTTTCTTCGAAAATCCAGTCATAGAGTGCCGTGATCTTGGAAATCATATCTCCGATGCCGGAGTAAATGAACTTCTCCGGAGCGGTACGGATCACCTGGGTATCCACGATAATGCCATAAGCCAGTCTGGCAGGGACAGAAGTACGCTTTCCCTGCACCAGAAGGGATGCGCTGGCACTGGAAAAGCCGTCGCTTGAACTGGAAGTCGGCACACTGATAAAAGGAAGGTTCCGCAGAAATGCCGCATATTTTCCGGCATCGATGACCTTGCCTCCACCGATAGAGATCACCGCCTTTGCCTTGTTGGGAATTGCGAAAGCCAGCGTAATGATATCGTCAATATCCACCGTATCCAATTCATTGTATTCCAGAACATTCACGTCCGCTTCCTTCAGTGAATTCATGACCAGCTCTCCGAACATATCGATCAGTCCGTTACCGAAAAATAACACTACCTGATCCAGACCTTCCGTTTTTAAATAACCACCGATCTTACCTAATGCCCCGTTTCCGATCTTCAGGATGGACGGGATCGCCATCTCTTTTCCTATCTGCATGGTAATCTCTCCTTTAACATTTCATAAAAAAACTTTGCCCGAAACCGCGTCCGGACAAAGTCATTTTACACTGTTTTCTATTTCAGTTCAACTTACAATTGGATCCCGAACATCTGCAGCACCCAGCAGATCAGTCCCAATGCCCAGCTGGCGAAGATTCCGTACAGGATCACAGGTCCTGCAATGGTGAATATCTTGCAGCCGATACCGAATACCTGTCCTTCCTTCTGGTATTCCACCGCCGGGGCTGTCACGGAATTGGCAAAGCCGGTGATGGGTACTAAGGCTCCTGCACCTCCCCATTTGACGATCTTGGGATAAATATGCAGTGCCGTGAGTACCACCGATGCAAACACCAGGATCAGGGAACACCAGCTGCCTGCCGTCTGGGGATCCATTCCCAGCACATTGCCGGTATAGTTCAGGATTCCCTGCCCGATACAGCAGATGATCCCACCGGTCAGAAACGCTTTTCCCATCTGTGCCCACAGATTGTGGGTGGGGGTCACCGATTTGACATACTGTTCGTATTCCTGCTTCTGCTGATTGCCCTGTTTTGTGTCTTCCTGTTTCATAGATGTACCATGCCTTTCCGCCGCCCGGCCGCTTGCACGGCAGGCAGACTCTGTGACTGCTCTCCCTGATAACAGAATGTCCTTTTTCACTCTTTTTATGTATGCTTCTATTTACAAATTTTCTTTTAACACAGTTTTCTTCCATAAAAACAGACTTCTCAACAGCTCCGCAACCTCTGCCACGGCGGTATCCATATCATTTCCGGTATCCGTGATCTGTTCCGCATCCATAAGATTATGATCTTCTGCCAGTGTCTTGTGCACCATATCCGGTGTCGCCACCATCTGCTGCAATTTCACCGCGTCATAATAATACCCCGGTGTCACATCCACCGGAAGCCATCCAATACCGTCGAAATAGACCTCCGCCCAGCAGGATCCTGCGGCCGCGGAACGCGTTATCCGCATTCTGTTCCCGATTCTCTGTTGTCGTTTTCTCTTCGATACTGCCTTCCTCTGCCAGAGGCAGCTGCAAAAACACGGTGAAATCCGAGCCCTTATCTTTCAGACTCTCTACGACGATTTCTCCGCCCATGAGCTGTACCAACTGATCCGTGATGGCCATACCGATTCCGGTGTCATGTACCCGGATCATGAGGTCCACACCGTTTTCCTGTAAAAAAGTCTTTTCTTCTTTCCTGTGGTTCTGACTGTCCACCGGATTCCGGCTCCCCATCTTTTTCCGAAAAAAAAAGAACCAGAATTTTGTTTTTTCTTTGGTATTTTTTCAGATTGTAAGCAATTACACTGTTTGACGCTCTCTTTTTTTCATGCGATAATGGGCGATGAGTATAAATTTTATTTCATGAGGGAGATTATTATGAAAAAAAGAACAAGGAAAAAGTTACGGGCCCTTTGGGGTCTGCTGCTGGTCCCCGTGGTTCTGACCGGGTGCCGCATCCGTACCACGCCTATGGGCGTATTTGCACAGATCCTGGAGTATGCCGGACAAAACAATTCGCAGGCATCCTCGCCTCACGGTCATGGTACTTACCATACCGAATCACAGCCGTCTTCCACCCCTATTCCCCAGATGGATTACGACTCGCTGGATGCTATCGGTGAGGTCCAGACCATCATGGTCTATCTGGTAGGCTCAGATCTGGAATCCGATTACGGTAATGCCAGTCTGGATCTGGACGAGATGGAAACGGCCGGAGTGGACACAGCGCACAATAATATTCTGGTCTATGCCGGTGGTGCATCCGAATGGCAGGACCGCGGCCTGTCCAGTGACGAATGCACCGTCCTGCTGTTGACCGACACCGGTTTCGTCCCCGTGGATACCTATCCGGCGGAAAACATGGGGGATCCCCTGACTTTGAGCAGCTTTTTAAATTACGGTTTTGATTTCTTCCCGGCAGATTCCTACAGCCTGATCCTCTGGGATCACGGCGGCGGACCAGTGCTGGGCTACGGTGTAGATGAGAATTTCCGTGACCTTCTGACGCTGGATGAACTGTCCGAGGCGCTGGAAGATTCCGTGGGTGCACACATGACAAAACTGGAATGGATCGGCTTTGATGCCTGCCTGATGAGTTCCCTGGAAGTGGCTTCCGTGCTGGCTCCCTACGCCAACTATATGATTGCCTCCCAGGAGACCGAACCCGGTTGGGGCTGGAATTACGATTTCCTGTCAGAGCTGTCCGATGAGGTGATCCCGGGCGATGTCATGGGGGAATATATCGTGGATTCCTACATGGATTACGGGGAATACGTCTTCAACATCTATCCGAATCTGTATTCCGACCTGACGCTCTCCTGCGTCGATCTGAGCGCCTATGCTGAAGCCGAAGAAGCTCTGAACGATTATTTTGCGGAACTGGACACTTCTCTGGATGTGCAGAATTACCCCAGACTGGTGCGTAACCGTGCACGGGTGAGAGACTTCGGTACTTACTCCTCCGATATGAATTACGGCATGGTGGATGTACTGCATCTGTTAGAACTGGTGGGGAATGATTCTGAAGCCGCACAGGCTGCCACAGAGGCAGTAGAAAACTGTATAGTCTATTCCGACACCAACATGGACAATGCCGGAGGAATCTCTATCTGCTATCCTTACCAGACGGATACGGATTACCGGGATGCCTGCATTGAAATGTTATATTATCTGGACTTTGCTCCCAATTACACCCGTTTTCTGGAAGACTTTTACGCCATTGAAAACGGTGACACCCTGCTGGCAGATCGAGAGATCTCCAATGCGGAGACTTCCGTCACCACCCAGAACGACGGTGCTTACGATGAATCCGACATTACCGTGCAGCTGACCCCCGAACAGCAGGCGAACTTTGCCTCCGGCGGCTACTACATCCTCTGCAAAGCCAGGGACGAAGGCTATATTACCGCGGAGGAAGACGAACGTGCCGATGATATGTATCTCTTCATTCAGGGAAGTACCCGTGTGACTCTGGATGAAAATGGTTTCTTACATGCTGCTTACAAAAATAACGCTGTCTACATGCAGGATCAGGACGGTCTCTCCGATATTCCCATGATCCTGACAGAGACCGATATCAGCGACACAGAGAATCGTTATCTGGCACATGCGGTGCTGATGAATTATACTGACAACTGGGAATCCCAGACGGCGAAAGTACAGATCGTCGTCAGCGACGAATATCCCGATGGTATCATCCGTAGTGCGATTCCTCTGGATCATGACGATGCGGAATTGCAGAGTGCCAGCAAGCAGTTGATCCATCTGGATGACTATGAGACTATGTCCTTAGTGGCAAGATGCAGCTACGTGACCCGGGATGATAACGGTAATCTGTTGAACTTCTTCGACTGGGAAAAATCCGGCTGGATGATGGGCTTCGATGTGGATCTGACCGGCGATTATCATACCGTGGTACAGCCGCTGGATCACCCGGAAAATTACGTATGCATCTTCTTCATGAAGGATTCCCAGGGGAATACCTCTTATTCCGAAATGATTCCACTAAAATAAGGGAAGGTCAGCTTTCCAGCTCTTTTCCTTCTCTTCCTGCTTGTTCGATCAGGGTCTTATCCACGTCGGTCTCGTAGTTTTTGATGGAGACTTCGACGGGGGTAGGATCCTTGGTCAGGCGCCTGCCACCGACATGATTGAAGAAAACGATAATGCCAGCTGCCAGCCCAAGAGAATAGAATACTTCCAACGTATTCAAGCCTCCGGGTTCAGCACCCATGGCCATCCGGTACACTTCCGTGAAAACCTCATTGATTCCCACATCATTATGGTAAGCCATAATCGTATAGGCTGTACCGAAAAAGCTGATCAGGCACACAAAAGCAGCCTTGATCCACTGCTGCCAGCCTTTGTGTCTGTTCACACAGATCCATTCCACCAGCACATCTGTCTCTCCAACCACCTGCACATCGATCTCCGGACAGATTTCTTCCATAAGACTTACCAGTTTCAGACAACTGATCACACATCGTTTTTCGCCGTCCTTGGGAAAATGATAAATTTTGATGGCTTTTAGTTTTGCCTGCAATACCGGATCCTGACAGCGAATCTCTGCCACATCTTTCAGGAAAACATCCTGTGCCTGCACCTCCGCACTTCTGTCACATTTCAGATAAACCGTCTGCTGCTTCATATACCCTGTCCCTTCCTGCCGTTTCTGCTCTGCATAGACATATTTTCCCAGATTGTCCATATCATTTGTGTGCTTGCTCCCCCGGAAGAATTTCCTTGCTTATTGCACGGTCCGATGCAGTTCTGTGGCAAAATAAAACAGTGACCCGCAGATCTTTCCCGCTGCCATCCCCAGAATGGCCCCGCCCAGCCCGTGGCGGAAAGAGATTCTTCTGGCAAAAATAGGAATACTGTCCAGCATCTCAGCAATGGCCAGCGCCAGACAGCCGATGAACATTCCGGCAAACAGCCCGAAAACCGCCTGTGCTCCAATGCCCGCTGCCGTCCACAGCCTCATCTGTTCCGGGAAGTGTTCCCGCAGATAATTTCCCCACTGACTGTACTCTGGGAAAATCGTAACAAAACATCCCGCCAGCGTCCCGAAAATGACCATTTCCTCATAGAGAAGTACATAACGTGCGGTATGGGTCTTGCCTGCGAACCGGGGGATCAGCCCCACCGCCACCAGCACTGTAAACACTCCGGCTGCCGACAGCAGGCCGTAACTGGCCCCGGTTACTATGAGCAATAATTGTCTGATCAGCATCTCCGTTCCCCTTTCGCAAAGTTCTGCTCCCGGCAGTTATCAAAGGATCTGCAAATGATCTTTTTCTGCACACAATAGAATATCCCAAAACCGAAAATCATATACGGATGGCACTTTTTTCCAAAATGTGCTATACTATCTTTATATATGTGCAGACGCTGCCCCACTTACTGTTTGCGCCGTTTTGAGTGAAGAATTTTAGATTTCAAAATATATGTGAGGTTTTACAACTATGAATACAGCAGATACGACTGAAAATACAGAAAAAAAGACGAGTGCACTTCCCGCGAAAAAAGTCTCCGATTCCGAGACACATCAGCTGCATGTGGTCATTCATCCGGATATCAACGGTTTCGGGCGCCTGTTCGGCGGAAGACTATTAGAGTGGATCGACGAAGTAGCCGGTGCCACCGCCAGACGTCACTGCGGCAGAGACGCCACCACCGTAGCCATCGATAACCTGTATTTTAAATCCGGCGCTTATCTGAATGATATTATTGTGCTGATCGGCAAGGTCACCCATGTGGGACACACTTCCATGGAAGTCCGCGTGGACACCTACCGCGAAGAACAGGATGGTACCAGACACCCTATCAACCGGGCTTATTTTGTCATGGTAGCTATGGGAGACAATGGAAAACCCACCCCGGTTCCCGGCCTCATCTTAGAGAACGACGGGGAACGCATGGAGTGGGATAATGCCATTAAGAGAAGAGAGTTACGATGAGTTCGTAAGAAGGAAGGATTCTAAATCCGATTCTCGTCGCATCCGCAGATCGGAGAACTCAGAAATCTTCGATCTCCCGGATAATGGATCAGCGGTTCGATCACATTATGGTAATTTTCCCGATACAGGTCATCTCTGATCCAGAAGATTTTTCCGTAATCCTCGTGTATCTGAAAAGAGATAAACTTTTTCATGATTCTTCCTTTTCATTCTCTGAAAGCACGATCACCAACCGCTTTGGCGGCAATGTATCCGCATCGGGATTATCCTCCATACCGATTCCATATACGGGCCTGTCATCGTATTTCTCCGGTATGTCATCTCTGTACTTATACATTTCACCGGACCAGTTGTCTCTGTCCACTACAGAAAAATATCCGAATATCTGTAAATAAGGTTTCAAATCCCGAAACAAAAGCTTTCCTTCCGTACTCCGGGCAATATCTCGGGGTTTCTGATACAATACGATCTCCACCCGGTCGATCCGGTAAGGAACACGTCTTCCGTTTTCTTCTGTGAAAAATCTTTCTTTAAAGATTCTTTCCAGCAAAAGTTCTCTGCATCTTTCCAGTATCCCTTCCCACGAAACTCCGGATACAGCACCGGAGATATCTTACAGGTATTTTCTTTGACTTCCAACGCAACATAACCGGGAATCAGCCTCTTATGTTTACTTCCCTCAAGGAACCGCTCTTTTTCATCCTCTTCTTCCAACTGTGTCAGTTCTACCTTAAGATCCTCCCTGTAGAAATAATTCCTGTACATAAATATCCTCGTCCCGTTTTCAGGCGTAAAATCGCTCTTTTGTCTCCAGACAGAGACAGGCAAGTCTTCCACCGGCAAAGCCACATCCGCAATCTAAGAGATATACGTTATGTCTGTCGTTGCACCAGATGGAATTGCCCGGCTCGTCCAGATATCTTCTGTCCTTCTTCCACACAATGCTGTCCGTGGGCGTATGACCGCACATGGAGATATATCCATCGATACCTTCAAAGAAAAAGCAGTCAATATCCATCGTCCCCCGCATGTAATATCGGTCCTCTTCCCGGACATCCGGATGGGAAGTCATGGCATGGGCAAACAGATATTTCTTTCCCTCCAGCTCCAGTTCCTTCTGTAGCGGCAGTCCCTTGATCAGATCAGCAATGTTCCGCATGTCTACTTCGGTAATACGCTGTCGCAGCAGTTCAAAACTGTTGTAACCATAGGGAGCTAATTTGTGCCGTTTTTTCTCCGGAGTATTAAAGTACTCATAAGTATAATTTGCCAGCCAGTCATCGTGGTTGCCTCGTATCCAGGAGCACTTTCCCTGCAAGCCGGCAAGGGCACAATATACTCCGAAGGGGTCCGCAGTTTCTCCACCCCGGTCAAACACATCACCAAGGACGATCAGTTCATCATCCCTTGTGATATTGATCTGCTTTAGGATCTGTTTCAGTTTCTTCAGGTCGTTATGTATGTCGCCGATAACATAATGCATATCCTTCCTCCTTTTCTCATTTCCTTCGGTAGCACTTCTGATATCTGTCGAGCTTTCTGGAAGCGGGATCGCTCCTTGCTTCTGTTCCCCTTCGCCTCATATACCGGCGTATGCTTATAGCTTCTGCTCATTCAGACTCCTTAATATACTTTGTCCCATATAGTTTCTGCCTCACCCGCAAACCCAGTGTGCTCTCTGCTTCTCATCCTGCACCTCTTCCATCTCCGGAAAATCTGCCTCCAGATACAGGGGATTCGGAAAAACTGATATTCAAAGCGATCCTTTCTCTGGGAATCCACCCGCTCCTCTTCCTCCGCAGGAATCTCGCAAGAATCCCATGTCAGACATTCTCCACCGGCTTTATGCATGCTGTTCCCACTGCTTATTCCTATGCATTCCTCCCTGCCGGGAAGTTCTGGCTGTAATAGTCCTCAAATTTCACCTGAAATACAATTCTGGACCGCATACCGAGATTTCTGTCAAGGAACCCCTGCATAGGTTCCGGGTACCCGGCAAATATCACAATGACATCCTCTCTGTGGTTTTCCATTTCCCGAAGCAATGTCGTAATAGCGATCTCGCCTTGCAGAGAATATGCTTCATCAATGAATAATACGCCTCCTTTTGCTACTTCCCGGATTTCCTCCGAATATCATATGCATCATAGATGCCTGATAATGCTTTCCTCCCCGTCTCTTCCTCTCTTTCTCCACAACATCTATGGCAATATTTTTGTAAATAAGTGGTAGTATATTTAGAAAATAAAATGATTTTTGGATATGGGGATATGGATAAGGTTATAAAAAATTTCTGGCTACATAAAACGAGACGGCCGCAACCGTCTCATTTAAAGTCTTACTTTTAAAAAGTATCATTATTTGTATTATAGGAGCTATATTCGCAAGTGAATGAATATCTATTCAGGCTTTCAATTTGTCTCTTTCTTCAATCATTCTTTTTGCGTTTTCGAAATATTCCTTCCAATCCTTATCCGTTGCGTTTGCTAATTTACTGGGACCATAACTCCAAAATGGGATTATTTCCTTACGCGGATCCTTATCCACAAAATAACACTCAAATTTATTGGTCTTTACATAATCAACCCACGCTTTTTCTTCTTTTATATACTTCTCATGTATGTTTTTCAGTTTTGCATCCCAATTATCCAAGGCACCACCCCTGGATGTCACCGCTGCACTTGTCATATTGCCCACGGCATAAACTGATCCAAGGAACCCCATAAATGCATCTATAACGTCTTTTTCTATTTTTTCCCCTGTTTTTTCATGCCGAATTTTTGATAAGCTTTCTCGGAGTTGCTCTTCATCCTTCCCCATAGGAATCCGTTCCAATAAGACTTCCTCCAATTCTTTCCTTGATTTTTGCATTAACTCCTTCTTATTTCCCAATAAAAAGATTTTAGTCGGAGTCCACCAGCTTGTCATGATATCATTTCTCATCTTTTCATCACTCTGCTTCGGCATCAGTGAAGCATCTGCTACGCTATTTTCAACATCTCCAGGATATAATTTAGAAAACATAAGAGAATTATATAACATATTATTGTTGTCCCAATCCTTCGACAGCTTCACAAATTCGTCCAGTAATGTCCTTCTACAGTCTTTCATCTAGATCTTCTCTTTCATCGTAATCACCCTTTAGAAGTCCCCGAACCAGATATTCAGATCCACTTCCTCATTAATACCGTCCACAGCACCTTTTTCGCTGTACTGCCATACCTTATAGGCATACGGATAATACAGATCATCATTATAATAAGCGAACCACTTATCGTACTGTTCCAGCTGTCCCAGATCCAGCATCAGTGTTCCCATCTCCATGTTGTGATAGATCATGGGCTTGTAGCCGGCATCCTGGATGGTCTGGCAGAACAGGGCGGTCAGGCGGGTTCTCTCTTCCACGCTCAGTTCGTTGGCACGGCCCTTGCCGCCGCTGACTTTTTCCACGTCGAAGACGATGGGCAGTTCGATGTTATAAGGTTTTACCTTTTCCAGTACCAGATTGGCTTCTTCCAACAGTTCCTCGTCTGTGATGGCCTGAGAGTAGAAGTAGACACCTACTTTGATTCCTGCCTGTAATGCTCCCTTGACATTCTGCTCAAAGTATTCGTCCTCCACCAGCTTACCCTCAGTGCCGTAGCCTCTGAGGCCTACACGGATGAATGCGAATTCCACACCGTCTGCGGCTACCTTGGTCCAGTCGATATTGCCCTGATGCTTGGAGACGTCGATTCCCTTGTGGGATACTACCTGACCGTCCTGCATATACTGCACTTCTCCGTCCTCGAGAATGTTCAGGTTCTCCAATACATAATCATTTTTCTGCAAATCATCACGAATGGGTACGAAATTAAAGGTTCCGTTGCTCACAACGACCAGTTCATTGGGATAGTAAGGACGCAGGGTCTCTACCATGGTAGTGCCGGAGGTCAGACCATCACGGATCCCGGAGAGGATCTTGTTCTCTTCCTCGTCCTCAGCCTGCTGCTTTGCTTCAGCGATCAGGGCATCCACTTCCTCCTGCGTATAGGTCTTCACCACTTCCTGTGTGCTCTCTTCCGTCTGGCTTCCGGCTTCCGCTGCTGCCGCCAGATCGTTGGCATTATTCTGGAACTTGCTGTCGATCCAGGAATACAGGATTCCCGCAACATACGTTACCAGTACTAACACCAACAGGCATCCGGTCATGACCAGAATGGATGCTATGGTGTTGTTTTTCTTACGCTTATTTGCTCTGCTCAGACGATCCTCGGGGATCCGTCCGTTTTCATTTTGTTTTTTCATAAGTACCCCTGCTCTCCTTTTTCATGCTGTCTCTCTATAACTATGCAGCATTGCGGTCTATAAGATTATATATAACTATTCAGAGCCGTGCAAATTATGGCAATATGTACGTCGAATGCTTGCATTCGTAAGAACATTTGACATAATTTATACGGCGAAATAACCACATGAGCAAAAAGCAAGCTCTGAAAGAGCGGTTTTGCGAATGCGGGCTGAATAGTTCCTTCATATAATATAATCGAATTTCCGACGGAAAGGAAGAGGAAAAAATTTGTTTTATGAATTATTAATGAATTGGCCCTTATCCGGCCATCTCCCGCATTTCCCGCAGGATCTTTTTCTCCAGGCGGCTGACCTGCACCTGACTGATTCCCAGGATCCCGGCGATCTCCGTCTGGGTCTTATTCTGAAAATAGCGCATACGGATCAGCTCCCGGTCTCTCTCCGGAAGCTCCCCAAGCAGCTGTGCCAGCAGCATCTGGTCCAGCAGTCTGTCCTTCTCCACATCATTTTCCACCGCACTGCTGCTTCCCATGCTGGCTCCCACACAGCCGTGGGCCGCGGCCACTACCCGGTCCGCCAGGCACAGTTCGCTGCCATCCTCTTGTCCGCTGCTGCTATAGAGGGATTCCACCTCCGCCCCGGCTTCCATGGCCAGGATCACATCCTCTCTGTCCAGCTGTGCCTCCTCGGACAGCTCCTGCAGGGTAGGCTCCCTGCGCAGTCTGCTCTGCAGCCGCTGTCTTGCCAGCCTGACCTTCAGACCATCCTCCTTGATGGTTCTGGACACTTTCAGTAACCCGTCATCCCGCAGAAACCGTTTGATCTCTCCGGTGATCATCGGAACGGCATACGTGGAAAACCGCACTTCCAGCTTCAGGTCAAATTTATCAATGGCTTTCATCAGACCGATGACACCGATCTGGAACAGATCCTCCGGGTCATATCCTCTGCCCAGAAATCTTTTCACAATGTGATGCACCAGTCCCAGATTTTTCTCGATCAGTACTTCTCTCGCTTCTTTATCTCCGCTTTGTGACTTTCCGATGAGTACTGATACTTCTTCCATGCCTCAGTCCTCTTTTCCGATCCAGTCTCCGCAGCGCATTTTCTTCCACATATGTACTCTTGTGCCCTTGCCCGGGATGCTCTCCACTTCCAGCTCATCCATGAAGGCTTCCATAAAGGCAAATCCCATGCCGGACCGTTCCAGTTCCGGCTTCGTGGTAAATAACGGTTCCATGGCTCTGGCCACATCCTCGATGCCTTTTCCCTGATCCGATACCTCGATGGAAAGCGTATCGTTCTCAAGAATGCAGTGCAGTCTTACCTTTCCCGGATGGATAATGCTGTACGCCGGGCGCATCTCCCCATGCTTCGTATAACCGGACAGATTCTCGTATCCATGGATAATGGCATTGGTTACTGCCTCCGATACTGCGGTCTTGATATCCGCCAGTTCTTCCAGTGTGGGATTCAGATGGGTAATGAAAGCCGCCACCGCCACTCTGGCAAAGCTTTCATTACAGGAGACCGCGTCAAATACGATCTCCATCTCATTCCGGCTGCCCTGCGTTCTCTGCTGCAAAAGTTCTTTTTCTTCCGTCACCTGAATGTTTTCCCTCTCTGCTACCATGTTCTCCTCATTTCTGCGCCTATTATTGCACTGTTTTTCATAATTTTTTGAATAATTTCTTTCATTTTCGACAGAATCTTCCTTCCAACGTTTAACCAGGCAGGATCTCGACGATCTTGTGAAGCCCGGACATACGGAAGATCCGCTGGATCTGCCGGTCTGCATGGATCGCATAGACATGTCCGCCGAAGCAGGAAATCTTGCGGTACCGCCCCATGATGATCCCGATCCCGGAAGAATCCATGAACCGGGTATCCTCAAAATCAAACACTACATTTTCCACGTTTTCCCTGACCAAGAGCCTGTCCGCCCCTTCGCAGATATAGGAGGCTCTGTGGTGGTCCACTTCCTCCGGCATGCGCACCATCAGGCAGTTATCAATGATCTGAAAGTCTTCCATATTTCCTCACATTCCGCTGTTTTCCAGCATTTTTACTCAAAAGAAAAGAGAACCCGCGCTTTACTTTACGCAAGTTCTCTTTCGTGTGTTGTGTGTCATTGTCTGATGGTATGTTGTTCTTCCCTACTGTGCCGTATTCTCTGCCAGCTGGGAACGATATCTCTGGGCACTTCTGGCCGTCTCCGTATCCGGGAACAGCTCTATGATCTTGTCATAGGTGGTGATGGCATTCTGGGCATCGTCACTCTTACGGTAAGAGTTGCCCAGGCTCAGCCAGGCATCCTTGTTGGTCTCATCGTAAATGACTGCCTTGGACAGGTTCTCGATAGCCGTCGCGTAATCCTCGCTGCGGTAAGCATTGTAGCCTGTCTCATAATACTGTGCGGACAGCTGCGGCCCGATCAGGCCAAGCAACGTCTTGTACAGCTTCTGGAATGCTTCGGAAGTACTGTCCACATCCACAGATGCCGAAATGCTTTCCAGGTTAGCCGCCGTCTGGGTAATATCCTGCGTCTCCAGATATGTGGTGGCTGCCGCTAACAGGCTGTCGATGGTCTGTAGCGTACCGTCGGTTCCCACATACCCCTGCAGTTCCTGATTCAGCGTATCATTCTCTGTCTGCAGTGCCTGCATCTGGGTCTCCAGTTCCTGGATCCGGGAGGTCTTGGTGTCTAACTGATTGCCGATGTCGGTGATGGTCTTCTGGGCCTCATTGTTGGCATTGGATACCGCTGCCGGAACCACCAGAAAATACATCACGGCCAGACCAATGATCAGACCGATGGCAATATTGATCAGGGAAGAGAGACCTGCACTCTTCTGCTCCTTCACATTCAAAGGCTGAATGATGATCTCATTGTCACTCTGGTAGCGAACCGCATCATCCTTCTTCCGGCGTCCGGTCTGCTTGCTATTTTCGTCCGGAGTCAGCTGCATCTCAACTTCCTTCAGATACCGCAGGGTCAGCGTATTGTTGCGGTCGATGTCCATGCACTTACGCAGTTCTCTCTCCGCTCTGTCCCACTGTTCACTGTCCATATAAAGCAGGGCTAACAGCTGATGTGCCCGGATGAACTTCGGGTTCAGGGACAGTACCTTTTTCAGCTGGATGATAGCCAGATCCTTGCTGTCCTGATTACAATAGACCAGTGCCTGATTGTATTTCTTGATGGTCTGGTTAATGGCATCCAGGCGGGCCGCATTGGACTGCAGCATATTGATGTAATCGTCCGCGATATTTTTCTCAGGCCGCATATTTTTGCTGATGACCCATTCGCTCAGTGCCGCAACGACCTCTCCGGTCTCAAAATACACCAGTCCCAGCAGATTTCTGGCTTCGATATTGTTCTTATTAAATTTCAGGCTCTGCCGTAAGCTGTTGATCGCACCTGTGAGATCCCGTACTCCTGCTTTCTCCAGACCGTCATTGTAGAAACGGTTGGACATACACATGATCTTCTTGTAGAGGGATACATCTGCTCCGCAGGACGTACAGAAATCGTGCTCTGACAGATGGCAGCCGCAGTTATAACAAAACATGCTCTCCCTCCTTATTTCTCTTCTTTTTCTTCGGATTCTTTTATCATTTTCACCAACAGATCCGCCGCATCGGTCAGATCCTGATTGTAGATAGCTTCCTCAGCGTCTTCCACTTCCAGACTGGGATGAAATTTCTTCAGTTCTTCTTCAAAATTGATCATGGTCCAAAGACTCCTTTATTTCCCCGACAAGATACAGGCTTCCCGCGATATAGAGCCGTTCTCCTGGCTGTCTGCCCGAGACTTCCGTCCGCAGTGCCGTATCCGCTTCCGTATACATAGTAAACCGGTCTTCCGGATAAGCTGCCAGTAAACCTTTCAGTTCTTCCAGCGAAAGCGACCTCGCCGTCCGCATATGCGTAAAAGCGATCCGGTCGAATAATCCCGACGTGATCACCCTCTGTATCATATGCCTGCAATCCTTATCCGCCGCCACACCAAATAACAGTCTCCTGCCCTCCGTGCAGCCGTCCTGTTCCACGGTATCCAGAAAAGCCCGGATGCCGTCGTCATTATGCGCACCATCCACGTACACCTCCGGAAGTACTTCTTCCATGCGTCCCTGCCAGAAGCAGCCAAGGATTCCCTGTCGGATCTCTTCCACAGTGGGACACCCGGATGCGGCACACATTCTGCCGTCAGGCATGTCCGTACTGCGAAACAGCACTTCCACGGCCCGCACTGCCAATGCCGCATTTTCCATCTGGTAGCGTGCAATGGTATGCAAAGTAAGACTAATATAATTATAATACTCAGAGCGCAAGGAAAAATCAATGTATTTCTTCCGAAATCCAAGGAAAGTATAGTCCTTTTTCGACACCGGTATCTGTATCGCACCAAGTTCTGACGCTTTGCGGCAAATTACCGCACTGGCATCCGCATCCCCGTCCAGATACACCACCGGAACACCGGGGCGCAGGATCCCTGCCTTTTCCGCAGCGATCTTCGCTGTGGTGTCTCCCAGATACTGTACATGATCCAGACTGATCCGCGTAATGACGGTCAGGAGCTTATTGTCCACATAATTCGTGGCATCCAGTCTGCCCCCCAGGCCGGTCTCAATGATGCAGTAGTCGGGCTTTTCTTCTGCAAAACAGAGTAAGGCCATGCAGAAAAGGTATTCATAAAAGTTGAGAACGAATTCCTGTGGCGCTTCTTCCCCTCGCTGCCCGTCCCCAGTATTAGCAGAATTGGTCTCCTGCAAAGCGTCCCATACCGCAAGAAACCCCTGTAAAAAAGCTTCCTCTGAGATCATTTCACCGTTCACGGCAAAACGCTCCCGCATATCCACCAGATGAGGTGAAGTGAATACAGCCGTGCGATAGCCTGCTTCCCGCAGGATCGAACTCATGTAGGCACAGACGGAGCCTTTTCCATTGGTGCCCGCCACATGAATGATCCGCAGATCCTTCTCCGGATTTCCGATTTTTTTTAAAAACCATTTAAGGTCCCTGCTGTCCGCAGGATTTTTTTTAACAGTAAAGCGGGGCATATCCTTCAGATATGCCACCGCTTCTTCAAACGTTATCATGTCATTACCGAATCTCATCGTATTCCTTATGCTTTACGTTCTTTTTATTCTGTACGTTTCGTTGCAGATCATGCCAGCTGCTCTAAGCGCTTTGTCACCTGTTCCATCATCTGCTCGTATTTTGCCAGCTTTTCCTTCTCCTCTGCGATCTTCGCTTCGGGAGCCTTGGACAGGAATCTCTCATTGGACAGCATTCCCCTGGAACGTGACAGCTCGCCTTCCAGTCTCTTCTGCTCCTTCTTCAGTCGCTCGATCTCCTGTGCGATGTCTACCAGCTCTGCAAACGGAATGTACAGGGTTGCACCGGGGATCACTACGGATACCGCATCCTCTGCGATTCCGGTCTTGTCAGCCTGGATCATGATCTCATTCGCATAAGCAAGGCTTGCGAAGAACAGCTTACCCTCCTCAAAAATCCTGCGGATCTCGTCATTTTCGCTGACTACATACACACTTGCCTTACGGCTGGGTGCTACGTTCATCTCAGTACGGATGTTGCGGATACCGCGAACGGCTTCCTTGATGGTTTCGATGGCCTTCTCCTCTGCGGGGAATGCACGATCCTCGCTGTACTCCGGCCACTTGCTGATCATGATGGACTCTTCTTCATTCTGAATGGTGCAGAAGATCTCCTCAGTGATGAACGGCATGTAAGGATGTAACAGCTTCAGGGCGTCGATCAGGACAGTCTTCAGCGTCCACAGTGCCGCATTCTGGCTGACTGCATCGTCGGTGCTGTACAGACGGGGTTTTACCATCTCGATGTACCAGTCACAGAACTCATCCCAGATAAAGTCATATACCTTCTGTACGGCGATACCCAGCTCGAAGTGATCCATGTTGTCGGTCACATCTTTTACCAGAGTATTTAACTTGGACAGGATCCACTTATCTACGGGCTGTAAATCTGCTGCCGCAGGGGTGGTGATATCTTTTCCGGTCTTCTCCAGTGCCTGCTCCATGTTCATCATGATGAAACGGGAAGCATTCCATACCTTGTTGGCGAAGTTACGGCTGTTCTCTACTCTCTCATAGTAGAAACGCATATCGTTGCCCGGTGCGTTGCCGGTGATCAGGGTCAGACGCAGTGCATCGGCACCGTACTGGCTGATGATCTCTAGGGGGTCGATTCCGTTGCCCAGAGACTTGGACATTTTCCGTCCCTGACTGTCACGTACCAGTCCGTGGAACAATACGGTCTTGAAAGGTTTCTCTCCCATCTGCTCGTATCCGGAGAAGATCATACGGATAACCCAGAAGAAGATGATATCATAACCGGTTACCAGGACATCGGTAGGATAGAAATACTTCAGATCCTCGGTCTGCTCCGGCCAGCCCAGGGTCTCAAAAGGCCACAGTGCGGAGGAGAACCAGGTATCCAGCGTATCGGGATCCTGTGTAAAGTGGGTGCAGCCGCACTTGGGACATACCTTCGGCATCTCCTTGGCTACGACTACTTCACCGCAGTCATCGCAGTAATAAGCGGGAATCCTGTGTCCCCACCACAGCTGACGGCTGATACACCAGTCGCGGATGTTATCCGTCCAGTTGAAATAGTTCTTCTCCATACGCTCGGGGATCAGCTTGATCTCACCATTTTTCACTGCTTCTCTTGCAGGTTTGATCAATTCATCCATCTTAACGAACCACTGGTCTTTTACCATAGGCTCGATGGTGGTCTTACAACGGTCATGGGTACCTACGTTGTGTACATGATCTTCGATCTTTACTAATAGGCCCATCTGATCCAGTTCTTCCACGATGGCTTTTCTCGCCTCATAGCGGTCCATGCCCTCGAACTTGCCGCCGTTTTTATTGATGGTGGCATCATCATTCAGGATGTTGATCACGGGCAGATTATGACGCTTACCAACCTCAAAGTCGTTGGGGTCATGAGCAGGGGTGATCTTCACGACACCGGTACCGAACTCTCTGTCTACATAAGCATCCTCAACGATAGGGATCACACGGTTTACGATAGGAAGCAGTACCTTTCTGCCATGCAGATGGGTGTAACGCTCATCATCGGGATGGATGGCTACTGCGGTATCACCTAACATGGTCTCGGGACGGGTAGTGGCAAAGGTCAGAAACTCTGTGGTGCTGGGCGTTCCGTCCTCGTTCATCAGCGGATACTTGATGTGCCAGAAATGTCCTGCCTGCTCCTGATATTCTACCTCTGCATCGGAGATGGAGGTATTACATACGGGACACCAGTTAACGATACGGGCACCCTTGTAGATATAGCCTTTTTCGTGCATCTTCACGAACACTTCGGTCACAGCCTTGTTGCATCCCTCATCCATGGTGAAACGCTCTCTGTCCCAGTCGCAGGAAGAGCCCAGCTTTTTCAGCTGACTAATAATACGTCCGCCGTATTCCTTCTTCCACTCCCAGGCTCTCTCTAAGAACTTTTCACGTCCCAGATCGTGCTTGTCGATGCCTTCTTCCTTCAGCTTCTGGATGATCTTGACCTCGGTAGCGATACTTGCATGGTCGGTGCCAGGCTGCCACAGTGCATTGTAGCCCTGCATTCTCTTATAACGGATCAGGATATCCTGCATGGTGTTGTCCAATGCATGTCCCATGTGGAGCTGTCCTGTGATATTTGGGGGCGGGATCACGATAGTGAAGGGAGTTTTACTGTGATCTACCTCCGCATGGAAATACTTTTTGTCAAGCCACTTCTGATACAGTCTGTCTTCTATGCCGCTGGGGTCATAGGTCTTGGCTAATTCTTTGCTCATTTTGTCCTCCTTAAATTCTCCTGAAACTAAAGAAGCCCTCTGCTGACTCTCGTCAGCAAAGGGCGTCAATAACGCGGTACCACCTTTGTTCACAGCTTGCGCTGCCTCGTGACTTCTTACAAAGTCCTATCCGGTAACGGGGATAACTCGTGAAAACTTACGCCCGGGATATCCGGTCTCAGCTCTCCGGCTTGGAAGCTACCTTCCACACTCCTGTCTTGAAGCAGCCTTCCAGCGCATACATGCAGCCGCTCTCTCTGGTAAGGGGATATGTGTACTCCTCTTCGTCATTGCCTTTTGATCTGTAAAACTTCTAATAAAAAATATAGTACAGGAAGCAATCCTTTGTCAAGAAAATCTTGTTTTCCTACAGATTGTATGATCAACGTTCAAAACTGGCATGGTAAAAAAAACATATTCTGGCTCTTTTAAGCAAGCCACTTTTTCTATACACTGAATCCTAACATATCCCACCGAACAAATGGGAATTATGAAAAAGAAATTAAAAGAGGAGATCATCATTATGGAAAAGAAAAAATCATACGGTGTATTGATTGCGGGAGCCATTCTCCTGATCCTGGGAATCGTCCTGGCAGTCATTACCCACAATAACAGTTATCAGGAATCCGTTGCTTATGGCAGCCAGTTAAGCGATGTCAAGGCACAGTTGGAGGAAGTAGAAGCTTCCATCGAGGCAGTCACCGGCGGCACAGCAGACGGTGATCTGGATTCCCTGAATGCGCAGAAGGATGAATTGACCGCTTCGAAGTCCACTCTGTCCGACCAGAAGCTGTCCGCAGAGCGTCCTTACTCCTATAGCCTGGTTCTGGTATTCTTCGCTATCCTGTTAACTGCCAAGGGATTGTACAATGCCATCGCAGGCGTAATTCCCGCACAGAAGGCGGATGTAAAGAAGCTGGCGCAGGCAGGTCTGTTAGCAGCTCTGTGCTATATCGGATTTGCTTTCTTCAAGATCGACATTCCCGTGGGTCCCGAGAAGACCGCATTCCATCTGGGCAATGTATTCTGCGTACTGGCAGCTCTGCTGCTGGGCGGTTACTGGGGCGGACTTGCCGGTGCCATCGGCATGACCATCGCCGATCTGACCACCGCTTATGTGACCAGTGCCCCCAAGACCTTCTTATTAAAATTGTGCATCGGTCTGATCGTAGGACTGGTTGCCCACAAGATCTTCCATCTGAGCAAAGAGCATTCCGCAAAATACGTGACCGGCGTAACGATCCTTGCTTCTGCCTGCGGTATGGCATTTAACGTGGTAGCGGATCCGTTGGTCGGTTACTTCTATAAAATGTATCTGCTGGGTGTGCCTCAGGATATTTCCAAGGCTCTTGCCAAGATCAGCACCGTAACTACCGGTGTCAACGCCATCGTTGCTGTGATCTGTGCTTCCGTATTCTATCTGGCACTTCGTCCGGCACTGAAGAAAGCAGGATTATTCCATGACATCTAATTTCGATACTTCTGATAGAAATGCACAAAAGGGCGGGGATTTCGTTCCCCGCCTTGCTATGATCAACGATATTGCCGGTTTCGGACGCTGCTCCACCACCGTGTCCCTGCCCGTGATCAGCGTAATGAAGGTACAGGTATGCCCTGTGCCTACTTCTGTTTTATCGAACCATTTGGGATTTCCTCTCTGCCATTTTGATGACTATACCTCTCATATGCGAGATTATATAAAAGTGTGGGGCGAACTGGGACTTACCTTCGATGGGTTATACTGTGGATTCTTAGGAAATGAAGAGCAGATCGACATTGTACGGGAATTCGTGGAAATGTTCCGGCCGCCCCTGTTTTTGCTGGATCCGGTCATGGGAGACCACGGCAGAGCCTACTCCTCCATTACAGAGACCCATGTTCAGAAGATGAAGGAGCTGCTGCCTCTGGCGGATATTATCACGCCGAATATCACGGAGTCCTGCCTGCTGACCGGGACTCCCTGGAAGGATGGGGAATGGACGCTGCAGGAGCTGTCCGGATTATGTGAACGGCTGGCTGACATTTGTCAAACAGCTTCCATTACATCCGACGAAGCCTCCACGGGCACTACTGCCAGTGGTTCTGACGGGGGTTCCGTTGGCGCTGTCTCCAATGGCTCCGCCGGTGCATCCATCGTCATCACCGGGATCCGTCAGGGCGATTCTCTGGTAAATTTCCTGTGGGATGACGGTGTCTATACCACCGTTGCCACCCCCATCGCCGGAGCCTCCCGCCCCGGCACCGGAGACATCTTCGCCTCCATCCTCGCTGCCGATGCCGTCCGCGGGGAGACACTACTAACCTCCGTGCAGAAAGCTGCGAACTTCGTAGGACTGTGCATCGCCGGAAGCGAAAAGGCCGGAACGCCAGTGCAGGAGGGCGTGGTGTTTGAGAAGTATCTGGCGGCGCTGTTGTAAGAATATTAAAGCTCAATGATTTAGTTGACTTCTCATTTCATCTCTTTTATATTTTATATAGAAAAGGAATTGTGGTTGTTCTCAAGAATGAGATCCCGTATAGCAAATGCTTAAACGGTGTGCTGCGATTCTTTTTTTATATTATACTGGCTATCCTCCATCTGGAAAAGGGGCATTAAAATTGAATAATTTGACACATACTGATTCTATGATGAATGAAATCAGAGAATTGTTATTAAATGCACGTCAGCGCGTGGCGGTACAGGTAAATACGGAATTGCTGTCTACCTACTGGAATTGTAGGATAGATCATAGTTGAGTATGAGCAGGAAAGCAAAGATCGGGCAGATTACGAAAAGCAGACCTTAAAGGAACTTTCTAAAGGATTGACAAAAGAATTTGGAAAAGGATTTTCTGTTTCCAATCTATACAATATGCGCCTGTTCTATATGCACCATCAAAAATTCCAGACAGTGTCTGGAAAATTGTCGTGGTCGCATTATTGTGAGCTGTTGACGATTTCGGATCCAGACAAACGCAGTTTTTATGAAAAGGAAACCATCAACTCCGGGTGGTCGATCCGAGAATTAAAGCGGCAGATTTCCACTTCTCTCTATGAACGATTATTACTGTCAGAAGGAAAGACAAACAAGGAAACGGTACTTGCCCTCGCGGAAAAAGGTATTGAAATGACTACACCAAGCGACATTATCAAAGACCCCTATGTGTTTGAATTTCTGTTGGAATTAGGGGGCGGTTTTATGTTTGTAGGCGAGTTTTTTATCGTCTTCTACTTTTCTATACATAATATGAGTCATTCTGTCACACTCTAGCAAGATTATAAAGTATATCTCCAGCAGATTGATACTGGTATCTCTCCTCATAATCTTTCACTGGAAATAAATCCATATATTTAACTCATCTTAATATATCCAAAAGTTAGAAAACCTGCAATTTTATTTAGGATTCTTTTTTAGTCTTTCAATATGCGCTAAAGCAATATTCAAGATGCCTAAAAAAGATACTATCCTCAAAGAAGTAATAAAACCATTATAAAAGCGAAATAGAGACCAACTGTTGTCGCCGTAAATAATTTTACTAAAAAATCCCGTTAGCATAATGCCATCGTGTAATTCAGTAAAGGTAGCATTAAAATAATTATGTGCTAAATCTAAAAAAACAATAATAGAAAGTATAAACAATAAAAATGTAATCCTTTTAATTATTTTCATACAAAGCCCCCAAAATTAGTATTATTCTAATTTTTACACAACATATCCCCTTTAACATTGCCAAGCAGTCATAAATAGAACTCTACACATTCAGAATTTATGCGATTTTGCAAAACACAACTAACCTCTTTATTATTTATTACTCCAAACTTATAGTAACAGTCTTAAAAATACGGAACTGGAACATACATGAGTAAGAAAAAGAATTTCTATATTTAATTATAAATTTTTTCTCATCTAATTGTCAAAGATAAGTTACTTAGTTACTAAAGTTTGATAGCTCAATATATAGTCAACGAGGTAAATCTAATTATGACTACCCCGTTGACACTTTCATTCATAAATTATAATATTTAATGTAGTTCTTCTATTGTCCATGCTAACGAATGAGGAAATTCAACTGATTTTTCATTTGATAATGTAGCCGCCACATCTGCTATGGAAGTTTCAATTAAAAACGTTAAATCATCATTTTGGACTGAAATAATCTGAGTAGAATCAATTAATACATACATTGCATTGTAACCGACAAATTCTATATTATTGTCTTGAGCAAGTCGCTTTATCATTTGATCGGTCTCAAACAATCCTTTGTATGTTTTTGAAGCAAATGTTACTCTTTCCCCATTAGCATCAATTCCCCTAGCTTGTAATTGAACAGTCTCCAAATTGTTATCTGCTATGTACTCTGACAGTTGTGTATATGTAATATTACTCTCTAATGTTATTGTGGCTGGGATATCTTCAAGATTAAGTAATGATACCTCTTCGTTATGTTCCTGAACTTGTTGAACATATTCTTCTACTTTCCTGTTTTTTTCTTCCAGTCCTGTACTTGCAGATACATGAAGATCAATGCCTAAGCCAACTATACAGAGCGTGACACATAAAACTGAACATAATTTAAATAATTTCATTTTAGCCCTCCTGTTTACTAATCCTGTCCTCGTGTGTTCCCATAGTTTATTGTGGCTTGAACCCGCGATGATTGTGTTAGGTTGTTGTAATCTGATATACCTTTTTGGCTCATTGCAAATTGGCAATTCCAGTGTCCTGAACAACCACTGCTACCATCACGGAGGTCATTCCATCCCGTTATAACGTAATAATTTTTTGCTTCTACCTTACCAAGCGCTACCACTTCGGACTCCTCGTTTCGAGTTCCAAACAAATCATCATTTTCTAAGTCATATTTAGGATCTGGTAAGTCTGACACTATTGTATATGCATCCATTTTATCTTCACTTCCATCACGAATACTTGAGACATCAACTGTTAAATATGCAATCTTACCTTGGTGTACACTATTATTTCCATTGTTATATTCAATTATGCTTTGAACATTATTGCTATCCAGCGAGAAGGTTACGTTTGTATATGCTTCTGGATAAACAGAACTATAGCTTGAATTCATGTTGCCCGATTTAGGAACATAACTACCATTGGAATAATTCCTATAGCTCCAACTAGAATTACCTGCGAAAACACATAATGATGATAAGCAAAAAACTGTTACTGCAGCTAGATGTATAACTACTTTTTTTAACCTCATGAATATACCCTCCTTGTGTTCATTTTCAATAGCCATGAGCAAAACTCCACACAGACAGTATTTATGCGGTTCTGCGAAGCATGGCATACCTCTTTATCACTCCTAATTTATAGCAGCAACCAGTTCCCTATGGTACAGTTAAGTTGTCAAAATCAATTCACCTTGAAAGGAGCTTATTGCTATCTACCGTCAAGAAATCATTCAGGACATCCGACTTTTTACTTCACAGCCTGTTGCCAGATTTTATGATTCTCTTTTCCTTAGCCTCGATTTATCCTCCGTTTCGGAATCCCCCTACCCTTTCTTTATCTCATGATTCAACGTTTTATATCTTGTGTACGCTTATCTGTTTGGATTTATTACTAATCAATCCCATAAGTAATGATACGCTAACAATAAAGTATGCGATTACAATACTTTTAGTTACAAAATCCAATTGAAAGTACAATGCCAATAGTAAAATGCTTCCTTCTACCACCAACACCAATCGTGTTCTCCTGCGATATACCTTATGCTCAACCACATCAAGTTCCTTTGATGGATTATCTACAGGTGACAAAATCCATATAACACATCCTGTTATCATGACACATACAACACAAAATATAACTGTGCATTCAAAAGCAGAAAAAAACATAAATGCTATAATCAGAATTATCAATGATATAAGCATACACTTTGTTTTAGTTTTCGCATGATATCCACCTGCATTTTTTCTTAAAGGGAACAGTAGCCACCACAAGAGAATGGCTTCTCTAACTTGCCTAAAACAAATTCCAACAATCAACGTTAATCCAATCCCTAACAGATTTCCTTCCAAACTTTCCAATCCAAAACAGATAATTTCCTTCTCTTCATCCGTAATGTTTCCTCCTTTGAAAAGGAAATCTGCTATACGATCCGCCAGCATCAGAACTTACGCAACTTTTTTACAGTCTGCGGTTCTTTGGGCTGAAAACCAATGCAAGGACAGGCAGTGTTCGCTTCCATATTGGCAGACTTTTTTGCCAAATATGCAATGGTTTTCTTTACTGTAGTTTTAATTTTCTGCATTGCTTTCTCCTCCTTTCTGACTAGAATTTACCATAAAAAAGCTTACTGTGCCTTTTCATGTCATAATTTGGCTATGCATTTGGAAAAAATAGGCAAAAAAGCATGACTCTACTGACAGCCATGCCTTTTCAACATTTAAATTCTGTTTTAAATTTGTGACATATATAGAATAATGTTCACACTGAAAATGTCATTCTCCATATGTATCTCCATATTACCATTATAGGACTCTACAATCTTTTTGACATTTTTTAGTCCAATACCATGCAATTCCTTTCTCTTCTTCGTTGTCTGAAGAATTCTGCTTCCGTCTCTCTCTTCTTTGTATGAAGTACTTTCTGTTACGAAGCTGTTATCTATCCTAATTCTCAGTATACCTTTTTGCAATGTAATTGAAACATTCAGATACTTATTTTCCGTTCGTTCCGCAGCTTCTATTGCATTTTCCAACAGATTTCCCAGCAGTATATTCAAATCAAAGGAATGTTTGATTTCCTCTGGAAGAATTACTTTGACAGTAACTGTCTTCAGTTCCTCCTTTGCCCTCTGCAACATATAGTTCAGAACACTGTCAATCTCTACATTGCCCGAAGAAACGATTTCTCTGGGATTATGCAGAAAATATTCCATGTGGTCGATATAGTCCTGAATATCCACAGCATCATATTTGCCTGCCATTAACTTCAATTCGTTCATATGATGTTTCATATCATGCCGCAACGCTTTTACCTTTTCCTCGCTATGAAAAATTACATCAAGCTGATTTGCATAAATCTGCACCTGATTCTTCAGCATCTCCGTCTCATATTTTTGCAATACAGAATGAAGCAGCTGATTATACAAGTATAGCATAAAGAAATTAGTAACTAACAATCCCATTGCTACAATAGCTATTCCCACTTCCTCACAGGTTTCTGAATAAATCAATAGCCAGAGGACTGCTATACTACATAAAGGAACTAGTATCAGCGCAGTATTCTGCGTCTGCTCCGCATTTCTATGTATTGTAATGATTTTTCCCGCGAGAATCAGACACACCAGAATCATAAATACAGATACTACTTCATAAACCTGGTCAAATCGCTGCCCATCTTCATACTGTATGAAAAGCATAGTGCTTGCTACGTCACACCCCATATTAATCAAATAAATGGAAGCTGTTACAAACAGATTCGTTTTTAATGATTTTGTGTACAGCCTTACAATTGCCCCAATTCCTACCAGATTGCATATAATATTAATCCATACAGTATGAAATATCCAGAACAGTGCCGTATTGGTAACATAAAAGCAGACGCACACCAGAAAAATCCGCTCCCTTTTTTCTTCCGTTTTTTCAAAAAAAATATTCACAAAACGATAAATCAAATATATACGCAAAAAATTGGTTATGGCACTAATCCCAAAATCCAACATGATTATTCATCCCCCAGTATTCTTTCCCTGACCTGTCTACGCTTTGCCTTACTGATTGTCAACATGGTTCCATCAAATAATTCCACCATTTCATAGGTATACCGCAGGACATATTCTTTATTTACCACATAAGACTGATGAATCATAATAAAATCATCTGTTAATTTCTTTACGATGTCCCTTAGTCTTCCGTAAATTTCATAAGTATCCCGTGTGGTAACAATTCTTATTTTTTTTCCTTTGCTTTCAAAGTACACGATATCTCCCATGGCAAGATAGTAATAATCTTTTCCCTGTCGGAATTCAAATTTTTCCTTCCTCTTCTGAATAATTTTAAGTGCCCTGTCCATCGCATGGTCAATATGCTCCTGCTGGATCGGTTTTACCAGAAAATCCATCGGCTGTGTTTTAAACAGTTGCATAACGTACGATACTTTTCCTGAAATATATATGATCTGTAACCCCATATTGTCCAGCACGTTCCTGATATAATTTCCTACTTCGATTCCCGTCATTTTGAACAATTCTATGTCAAGGAAAAGGATATCCAGATGATTTCCCCTCGCCAGATAATCTCTTAGTTTCTCCCCTGTGTACCAGACCTGCACGTCTACCTGAACGGCCTTTTTCTCTGCATACTTCAATAACATATTTTCAACAGATGCACAAATATTTTCTCCATCGTCACAAATTCCTATATTGTACATGCTACACCTCACAATATCATATTAACTCAATGTTATATCTTCCCTGTCAATATTTCAATTTTACGGTCTTATAGCCCTAATATCGGCTCCTTACCTCAAAGCAGCTTCTCAATCTCCTTTTTGATCTTATCGAAATCCGCCGTCGGCTCAAAGCGTGCTACGCCTTTGCCAGAACGATCCACCAGGAATTTTGTAAAATTCCATTTGATATCCGGTTCGTTTTTGTAATTGGGGGGTTCCCTTTCAAACTTACTCTCCAGCATGGCTGTAAGCGGGTGTTCCTCGTCGAATCCACGGAATCCCTGCTCATTCTGTAAGTATTTGAATAATGGATTCGCATATTCTCCGTTGACCAGCACCTTTGCAAAATGGGGAAAACGGATCCCGAATTTTGCATCACAAAATGCCGCGATCTCCTGATTGCTTTCCGGTGCCTGCTGCCCAAACTCGTTTGACGGGAATTCCAAAATGACAAATCCATCCTCCACATAAGCTTCATACAGATCCTCTAATTCATCATACTGTGGGGTAAATCCGCATCTGGTTGCACTGTTTACGATCAAGATCACCTTTCCTTCGTATTCTCTGAGAGAAGTAAATTCTCCGTTGATCTTTTCCACACTGAAATCATAAATGTTCATATCGTCATTTCCTCCTTAAAATTTACCAAGAATTTTATACAACAGCTGATATAGCTGTATAGCTTCCTCTTTCTCCAAATGGATACAACCTGCCATCTGCTCCGGCACACACACTGCCTTTTCTTTCAGCTTGTCTCCCACCTCCGTGATCGTGACAATCAGCACTCTTTCATCTTCCTTCGAGCGGTTCCGTTCCACCCATCCTTTTTCTCCATGGTCTTCAAAAGTGGGGGCAGAGTCCCTGAGTCCAGATAGAGATACTCCCCCAGTTCTTTCACGGTCACTTCCCTGTGCTCCCACAGAACCATCATGGCAATATACTGCGTATAAGTCATGTCCAGCCGGTCAAGAAACGGTTTGTACTGCCTTACTATTTCCTTAGCTGCCGCATACAGCGGAAAACATAACTGGTTTTCCAGTTTTAATTTGTCATATTTATTATTCATTTTCATCTGCCTTTCAACCATGTACTGCTACACATTTTCGGGTTCTTTCCAATTCATCATTATTCTCTGTTTGATTTTTTACTATTTAATTTTATACAATTTATATTTATTTAGATTGTTCACAATCATTTCGCTTTTGTCAAGAATATTTGACAAATATAATTGGCATCCCCACGATACCGCCTGCGAACCTGTTACAATACTTTGGGCGGTATTTTTTTTACCAAATTATGAAGAAGACTCTCAAAATTACCGCTCCGTGTGCATTTATTTTTCTCGAGCGGTAATTTTTGAAATTTATTGAGGTAGAAATGCATTTTGACAGAAAAAATACCGCCTGATGGATAATAACTCCATTCAGGCGGTATTATAACGATAATTTTTCAAATGAAAGAAGATTTTTTACTGCCGCGATATAAAAGTAACTCTGTCTGGCAGTATTTTATTTAAACTCCACCACAACGCTGCCCATGGCACATTCCAGCGCCATATTTTTAGAAGCGTTGTTGTTGATCTGTTTCTCCTGTGCCAGGCCGTTGTAACTGTCATCACCGACTTTCAGTTCACCCATGCCGCAGCTTAAGTCGTAGTTGAAATCTGTCTGCATTCCTGCCAGTGTCAGTTTCAGCTCTCCCATGGAGCACTCTCCGTCCAATCGTTCGGTCACATCTCCGTTCAGACGAACGGATCCCATTCCTACGGAAACCTCTGCCACGCGGCTGCTCAGTTCTTCTACTGTCATCTGACCGGCACCACAGTCTAACTCTGCCTGGTCAGCATCCAGTTTTTCAAACGTCATCTTGCCGGCACCCACATTGGCTTCCAGCGCCCCCGTCTGCAATTCCTCTACACTGAGGCTTCCGGCGCCCAGATCCAAAGAGGTATTTTCAAAATGATATCCCTCAGGCACATACAGGCAGATGGAACCGCCCAGATTACCGTCACTGTTGTTGCTTGCTTTTGAGGTTCCGCTGATCTCCATCGTACCGCCTTCCACATATCCCTGGAACTTTCGCATTCCGTCGGCTTCTACCCGGAAGCAGTTGTCCTCTGACACCCGAATCTTCATGACACAGCCACCGGCTTGCACCTGTAGATCCGTGATGCCCTGGCTGTCATCCCCCAGAACATACAGCTCTATCTTTCCCGACTTTACTTCATAATCTGAGTCATAATCCACCTTGTCCTCCAGATCATAGTGCACATCGCCCATATTTTCCCGGATCTGCTCCGTCACACCGTCACTCCAGTCATCTACCTTTTCTTCGGAGATTCTTCCCAGGGTAACCGCTGACAGGATCTCCCCCGGCGAAAAATGCGTGGAGCCATTCCCCAGGCTTCCGCTCACTCCCAGGATCAGTCCCAATAATATAAATAGCAACGCTGTGATGGCACAGCCCTTCATAAATTTTCTCATGCTTCTGCTTTACCTCTTTTCTGGAATAATCCTCCGATCCAACAACAGATCGCCGGTGTGGCGATCCCTGCCATTGCCACGGTCAGCATCAGGAACAGAAGTCCGACACCTCCGCAGATCAGTCCGGCACCGATCAGCCCCATTCCCACGAAGGGATGCGTAAACAGACTGATGATCCCTGCAACCACCAGTGCGATCAGAATCAGTATCAGTGCTACCGCCGTTGCCCCGAAACCAACGATCAGACCGAGCCATGCAGCGATCAGCCCCGCTGCCACACCGATGCCTGCGGAAGCTACTCCCAGGATCACCGGAGATGCCAGAATACACAAAATCACAATTAATACGATCATGCCCGTGGACATTCCTTCTTTTTTCCGAGAGGACACTGCTCCAACTGCCTGTGCTTCATTTTCCTGCCCGAAGCCTGCCTCTCCGGCACCGCTCTCCGCGCCGGAATCCGCCGGATAAGTGATCACCGCACGGTTGTCCGCATTGATCTTCTGGTAAATATTCTCTCCATAACCGTTCCCGAAAATGTCCTTTTTGATGTTTTCCGCCACCTTGGCAGGATTTCCCAAAGCCTCAATAACGTTCTGTTCATTTTCCGGACCCGCATCATTAAAATATTCATTATAGTATTGTAATGCTTCCTCCCGCTCTGTAGCGGAAATATTCTGCAACAGACTTTCCAGCTGCCTCATAAACTCCGTTCTATTCATTCTACTATGTTCTCCCATCTGCGCCTGTTTACGCCTCTGACCTGTCACTTAGTTTTCCTTCAAACAATCCCGTGATCTTATCGCTGTAGCTGCGCCACTCACTTTCATATAAATGAAGCTGCGCCCAGCCTCTGCTGGTGACTTTGTAATAACGCCTCGTTCTGCCACTGCATTCCCGGTCATAGACTTCCAGACATTCGTCCTTCTGTAATCGCCGAAGCACGGGATACAGGGTGGATTCCGACAATTCGATCACCTGCCGGACCTCCTGCGTGATCTTGTAGCCGTATGTGCTTTCACTAAGTGACAGTTCCCCTCCGGGTCCCCGGCCCCCCCCCGCCAGTACGATAGCATCCAGCAGAGCTGCTCCTGTATTAAAAAGCATCCTATCGCTCCTCTCTGAAATTTGCGGCTATCCGGCTTTCCTTACAATATTATATGCCGTATAGTATTGCTCTGTGGCTATACTATACGGCATATAATATCATGCGTCAATATGGAGAAACCGTAAGAAATTCTAAAGACTTTCCAAAGATTCCACAATGGCTTTGCCATCATAACCGGGGATGCTCCGTTAGTTTTCCATCAGCCAGAAATATGCACTGTACGCCGGCAGAAGACTGCCGCCACCAAAGTCATGTTTCTCTCCGGTGATCAGATCCACTGCAGTTCCGCATCCGGCATCAAAATGCGCCATGAAATCCTCTCCGTCTGCATTGATAGCCACCAGTACTCTCTCATGCTCCGACTTTCTTTCGAAAATGCATTGCTTATTGGTCAGCAGTACTGAACGGAAAGCACCGTAATTCAATGCTTCCGAATGCTTCTTTGCCTCTGTCAGCTTGCTGATCCAGTCACACAGACCATTCCACTCCGGCTTATCAAAGCAGGGACGCAGAGCGGGATCGCCGTCTTCCTTGCGGGCCTTGAAGCCCCATTCACTTCCGTAATAGACACAGGGAATGCCGGGCATGCCGAATGCCATGGCATAAATCAGCGGCAGATGATTCTCGTTGTTCAAAATACTTGCCACACGGGTCACATCGTGGTTGTCCACAAAGGACAGCAGATGCTTGCCCTTATACAGGGTCCAGTTCTCCGGTCCGAACTGACGTAACAGGGAATGTACGATCTCGAACATATTCATACTGTTGAAACTGCTGTAAAGTCCCTTGTAGCACTCGTAGTTCGTTGCGGAATGCAGCATCTGATCGTTCATCAGACGGTTGTAGTCTCCGTGAAGCATCTCTCCCAATAAGAAGAAATCCTGTTTGTAAGCGCTGGTTACTTCCCGCAGTCTTCTGACGAAATTTTCATCCAGACTGTAAGCCACATCCAGTCGCAGACCGTCAATACCGAATTCATCGATCCAGCCCTTGACACTGTCCAGCAGATAGTTCACCACATCGGGATTCTGCAGGTTCAGCTTCACCAGATCAAAGCAGCCTTCCCAGCCCTCATACCAGAGTCCGTCGTTGTAATTGGAATTGCCACCGAAGTCGATCCGGTAGAACCAGTTCACATACGGTGAATTCTCCCGGTTGCGGATCACATCCTGGAACTGGGCAAAGCCTCTGCCCACATGATTGAACACACCGTCCAGCACGACCCGGATCCCGGCCCTGTGCAATGCGTCGCAGACCTCCTTAAAATCTTCGTTGGTTCCCAGTCTCACATCGATCTTACGATAATCTCTGGTATTGTAACCATGAGTATCCGATTCGAATACCGGGGAGAAATATACCGCGTTCACTCCCAGCTTCTGCATATGGGGGATCCAGTCCTCCACACGTTTGATCTCATGTCTCTGTACTCCGTCATTTTCAAAAGGAACTCCGCAGAATCCCATGGGATAGATCTGATAAAAAACACTTTCATAAGCCCACATATTAGTCACCATACCTTTCATTGACTGATCCAGTACCGTTTTGTTTTTTTATCCACAACGGTTCTTTTGCTATTATACACCATTTTTGAACCGTCTGTCGTTTTTTCTGTGTAAAACCACGAATAATCCACAAAATCCACCGACTTATCCACATATGCACATGTGTCATATGTGGTTATGTGGATTGTCATATCGGATATCAACTCGTGTATCACATTGAAAATCATCCCTTTTGCCACAACCAGGCATCCCAGAAGCGCTCCACCTTTTTGGCTACCGTATCCACGGTCACAGGCTGCACCTGTTCCCACTCTCTGGGGAATAATCTCCGGTAGGAATACTGCTGAAACCGATCATCCAGCAGAACAATGATACCCACATCCTCCGCCGTCCGGATCACGCGGCCTGCCGCCTGCAATACTTTATTCATTCCCGGATAGCGGTAGGAATAATCGAAGCCGTTCTCTCCGTCCTCATCAAAATAGCCCTTGAGGATCTCCCGCTCACAGCCTACCTGGGGCAGTCCGGTTCCTACTACAATGACTCCGATCAGACTGTCCTTCTTCAGATCGATGCCCTCTCCGAAGATTCCCCCCAGCACGCAGAAGCCGATCAGCGTCTGCTCCTCTTCCTCCTCGATCTCCATACCGATGAGACTTTGCAGGTCACATTCCTCATTGCCCCGGAAGCGATTCAGGAAGTATTCACGCTCTTCCTCATTCATGGATTCCTGTTGGACGAGACATTCTTCTTCCTCTGTCATAAAATACTGTTCATAGATCTCGTAAATATGATTCATAAAGGAATAGGACGGGAAAAATATCATGTAATTGCCGTGCCGGTTCTTCACCACTTCGTGAATGTAACGGGCAATATTGTAGTATTCTTCCTGGGATCTTCTGCTGAACTTGCTAGTCACATCCCCGGCGATCAGTATGGTACGCTTCTCTGGATCAAACACCGAGTGGGCATACACCTCGTAATCCTCCTTCTCACCGCCCAGCAGGTTCTTGTAATACTGGATGGGCAGGAAGGTAGCGGAAAAAAGGATCGTACTGCGTCCTCTGAGCATGCATTCCTTCAGGTTTTCTCTGGGATTCACACAGAACAGCTTCAGTTCAAAGCTGCCATCCTCACACAATCTGGTATATTTCACATAGTTTTCATCTTGTCTCTCGTAAATATCCAGAAAATGACTGAGCTTGAAATAGAAGTCCAGCAGATTCTCCCGTACTTCCAGGCTGACCTTCTCCTGCTCCTCCAGATAATCACTGATCACAGCGTGCAGTCTGGTCAAGGGCTGCACCAGCATGTCAATATCATCCACCAGCCGGTACCCGTCACAGTCCCGCTTCATGGACAGCAGCTGTGCGTTGCATTTCTCCAGCAGCTGGCTGATCCGTTCCGCATAGCCTTCCCGCACAAAGGTACTCTTTCCGTCAGACTTTTTCCCTTTGTGTCCCCTTACATAGAGGGAATCGGTACCGTCTGTTTCCTCCAGGGTAATCTCCTGTGGCAGTTGTTTTGACATACCTGTCATTTCTAATGTCATCTGCCCGGAAATCCCGTCTTTATCACGCTTTTTCTGGGCTGCTTCTTCCATTTCCGACGTGATTGTCTGTTTGATCTCCCGCTTGAGTTCCAACAGATCTTCCTTCCGTAGCGGTGCACTGTACATCTCCCGGCCCCGCTCTAAGAGGTTATGTGCCTCATCGATCAGAAATACATAATTACCCTGACTGCCATCTCCAAAGAAACGTTTCAGATACACATGGGGATCAAAGAGGTAATTGTAGTCTCCGATGATGCCGTCAGCGAACAGGCTCAGATCCAGTCCGAATTCAAAAGGGCATACCCGATATTTCAGGGCATATTCTTCTATTTTGATTCTGGTAAAGCTCTCTTCCCGGGTCAACAGATCATAAATTGCATCATTGATCCGGTCAAAATGACCTTTGGCATATGGGCACTGCTCCGGATTACATTCAGTACGTTCCTGAAAACAGATCTTCTCTTTCGCTGTCAGAATAATACTTTTGAATCGCAGTCCCTTCTCCCGCAACAGAGAAAAAGTGTCCTCTGCCACCGTCCGGGTGATGGTCTTGGCGGTGAGATAGAACAGCTTGTCTCCCATATCCTTTCCCATGGCCTTTACCGTGGGAAAGATCGTGGATATGGTCTTACCGACTCCCGTAGGAGCTTCAATAAATAATTTTCTCTTATGATAAATGGTCTGGTACACATAGCTGACCAGCTCTTTCTGTCCATCCCGATAGTCGAAGGGAAACTGCAGCTCAGCAATGGACTGCTGCCGCAATTCTCTCCACTGCCAGGTATAGTCCGCCCATTTGCGGTAATCACTGATCAGCTGCTGGAACCAGACTTCCAGTCTGACGAATTCATAATCTTCATAAAAATAGCGGATATCTTCCGTCTCTATATTGCAATAGGTCAGCCGCACCCGGATATAGGGCAGCTCCTTTTGCAGGCTGTACATATAGGCGTAGCATTTCGCCTGGGCAATATGTAAAGGCAAGGGTGCCTTCAGCTTCGACAGATCTCTATAGGTTCCCTTGATCTCATCGATGGTGGTCTCTCCATTCTGCTCGATGATGCCGTCGGCCCGGCCTTCCACGATGATGACATAGTCCTCCGTGGGATGGGTGTATTTTAATGCCACTTCTGCCTGATACTCCGCACCCATACGGCGCTGGATCATACGGTGGATCCGGCTGCCCTCCTGCATGGCATTCTCCGGGGATCCCTGCCTCCTGTCGTCGATGTCGCCACTGCGCAGGATGAACTCTACAAGATTACGTACCGATATTCTGACTTCTCCTGCCATGTGACTTCACCTCCCTTGACAAATTCCTATCATAACCGCATGCCTGCGGCTTGTTCCGTGCTGCACACTCTCACATGCCCGGTATACGAAAACTCCCCAGGTAAATAGTACTCTATCTTACCTGGGGAGTCAAATCACATTCTGTTATCACAAGATGTTTTAGCACGCGATCGCATACTGTCTCAACAGCTCTTCGAATTTATCATTGTAGCCGTCATAGGACACGGTCAACGGCTTCGTGAAATCCAATCCATACACTCCAAGGAATGATTTGGCATCGATTACGTATCTGTTATAGCATATATCAATATCAAAATCACACTTTGAAGCTACATCAACAAAATGCTTCACGTCTTCAGGTGTCAAACGGATCGTCTTTAACATTTCTTGTTCCTTCCTTTCAATAGTAAGTTCGATCGTAAGTAAAATAATACACCGGGTACTTTCCCCTCACATCTGAAATCATTACTATTATAGCCAACCATCCCCAAATGTAAAGCGGTTTTTTTCTTCCAGAAAACGCACATTTTGGGCATTTTTACCACTCTGTTATCATTTTCACAATATATGTTCGCCGTATGGAAAACCTTTTCGGCGTTTTGTATATTTGTTGCGTTACCGCGGTAAAATATAAATCCCAATTTGGCGAAATCTACCGAAATTCCACCATATATTCTTGGAACCTGAGGGGCAGCATATTTCGTTGCAGATCACTGTTTTCACGTTCTTTTATGGCTATTGTATGACAGAAGGAACGGAAAAGTTCCCGGTAGTGCTGTTCCGCAGCGGACAGTTTCTCCGTCTCAGATCTTACTTTCTCCCAGGCATCCTTCCCCTGCAGCGTATACCAGGGCTTTCCCGCCGGATGTATTCCGAACAGATACCGGCCTGCATCGAACACCAGAAAGTCTTCCATGGGAAAGCGGTCTGCAAAATGCACCATCAGAAAGGTCAGAATATTATTCTTCGGCGCGATCTTCGAATAGAGGATTGTATTCTCCAATTCTTCAAACCGCGTAAATCCTTTCAGATGGTGATACTCATTTCCGGCGCCTCTGGCCAGGCTGAAGGTCTGGTTTACATACGTGTCTGCCATGGCATCCAGCAGATGTCCCGGCGGACACTTCTCGGAAAGCCCCTTTGCAATGGTACGGTATACCGCCTGGGCCTTTTCCGGCTTCGGGGATGAAAGAGCCAGACACAGGCTCTCATAATCTTCCTCCCCAAATCTGCGTTTCAATGTCCGGATCACCTTCACCGTCTTCTCCGGATCCGGCACCACCTCCACAGACTCAGAGAACAACAGATTCTCCTCGATGGTCGTGACCATAGTATCCCGGATGATACAGTGATCTTCATAAGTATTATAAATAGCGGTGAAGATTCCCTCCAGCGAATCCTCACAGTGATAAATCTTCATATAATAAGTTTCACCTCCCGCTGTTTCTGTTCTCTTCCCCTTCTGCCGCTGTCAACCTATCATTTTGCATTGCCTTGCTTCTGCAAACGGCCGTCATCTACCGGTACAGGACCTTACGTTTACCTGCCAATGCAGGCAGTCAGGAAATGTTTCCCTGTACGCTGTGCGCTACAGTTCTCCCACTGCTGCAGGCAGCACTTCCTCCTGCCGTACCCCGTTCGGGAACATCCCATCATCAAACAAGGTCATCTGCCGGTAACTCATGCCATCGCTGCCGAACCGGATCCGTTCCTTCGGATCCGTCAGATTCCGCACGATATAGTCCTCCTCCAGCTTCGTGGGATACATCATCCTGCCACCACAGGTAATAAAATAAACAGCCCGTTTCATCACCACGCCCAGCTTCTTCAGATCCTGAAACGTAAGCTTTGTGCTCCTCCTGGCACTAAGGATCCGTCTGGCGCTTTTCATGCCGATCCCCGGCACCCGAAGCAGATCTGCATAAGGTGCCCGGTTGATCTCCACCGGGAAACATTCCAGATGCCGCACCGCCCAGTCCTCCTTGGGATCCAGCATCACATTAAAAAACGGTCTTTTTTCGTCCAACAGTTCCTCCGCCTTAAACCCATAAAACCGCAGCAGCCAGTCTGCCTGATACAGACGATGCTCCCGCAGAAGCGGCGGCCCCCCGGGAAGCGCCGGCAGGCTCTTGTCCTCATTGACCTTTACAAAAGCGGAATAGAACACACGCTTTAACTCAAACTTCTGATACAGATTCTCCGCCACATTTAAAATCTGATAATCCGTCTCCGGCGTCGCACCAATGATCATCTGGGTAGACTGTCCGCCGGATACAAAGTGGGGGCTCTTACGGTACAGGATCAGTTCCTCCTTATTCGCATGAATTCCGTTCTGGATCTGCCGCATGGGAGTCAGAATATTCTTCCGGTGCTTATTCGGTGCCAGTGTCCGCAGCCCCTCCGCCGTGGGCAGCTCCAGGTTCACGCTCATACGGTCTGCCAGATACCCCATCCGCTCCACCAGTTCGGGATCCGCTCCCGGAATCGCTTTTACATGGACATAGCCGTTAAAATGGTATTGATTCCGTAGCAGCCATATGGTCCGATACAACAATTCCATGGTAAAAGTAGGATCCTGTATGATACCGGAGCTTAAAAACAGTCCCTCGATATAATTACGCCGGTAAAACTCCATAGTCAGTGTACAGATCTCCTCCGGGGTAAAGGTGGCTCTGGGAACATCATTGGACTTTCGATTCAGACAATATTTACAGTCGAAGATACATTCATTGGTCATCAGAATCTTCAACAAAGAAATGCATCTGCCATCCGAAGAAAAGCTGTGACAGATCCCGGCCTTCGTGCAGTTCCCCATGTGCTTCCCGTCGCCCTTACGTTCCACCCCACTGGAAGTACAGGCCACATCATATTTGGCTGCATCGGTCAGGATCTCCAGCTTCTGCATGATGGACAATTCCCCGTTTTGTATAAGATATTCCACATTATCACCGCCTTTTACCGAAAATTCCCAGAATCAGAACGTTTGTTCTTTTGTATATTCAAGTTAGCACATATGTTCGGTTTTTGCAAGTGGTTATTTTTTCCGAAAAAAGGCTTGCAAAATCGTGCATTTCGCAGTTAAATAATATAGGAATATTTTGTAACACACGCCGCCCGGCGGCAGAATGAGAGGTCAGTATGTCAGATATTGTCATACCTAAAAATTATAAGTCTCAGCTGAACCTGTACGAGACACAGGTTGCCATTAAGACAGTGAAGGACTTTTTCCAGGGATTGTTAGCAGAGCGTCTGCACCTGCTGCGTGTATCTGCTCCCTTATTTGTGGATCCTACATCCGGACTGAACGATAATCTGAACGGTGTGGAGCGTCCCGTGAATTTCCATATTGCAGCACAGGGAGACCGTGAAGCAGAGATCGTACAGTCTCTGGCCAAATGGAAGCGTTATGCCTTGCAGAAATACGGTTTTCAGCCCGGCGAAGGTCTCTACACCGATATGAGTGCCATCCGTCAGGATGAGGAGACCGACAACATCCATTCCATCTATGTGGATCAGTGGGACTGGGAAAAGATCATCACGAAGGAAGAGCGGAATCTGGAGACTCTGAAAGAGACCGTCCGCACCGTATACAAGGTTCTTCGCAAGACCGAGAAGTATATGTCCATCCATTACGACTACATCGAAGAAATCCTTCCTCATGACATCTTCTTTGTAACTACCAGTGAGCTGGCAGAGATGTTCCCCGACTACTCCCCGAAGGAGCGGGAATACTACATTGCCAAGGCAAAAGGCGCTGTCTGCATCATGCAGATCGGTGAGACCTTAGAGAATGGCAAGCCTCACGATGGCCGTGCACCGGACTACGATGACTGGGCGCTGAATGCCGATATCGTGGTATATTATCCGGTTCTGGACATTGCTCTGGAGCTGTCCAGCATGGGTATCCGTGTAGACAAGAAGGCTCTGTTAGACCAGTTACAGAAGGCCGGCTGCCCTGAGCGTGCAGAACTTCCTTATCACAAGGCAGTTATTGGCGGCGAGCTTCCCCTTACCATCGGCGGTGGTATCGGTCAGTCCCGTATCTGTATGTTCTTCTTAAGAAAAGCTCATATCGGCGAAGTACAGTGTTCCCTGTGGTCCGATGAAGTGATGGAGACTGCAAAAGAGAACGGCTTACAGTTGTTATAACATCATAATCGAGTAGGAGGCGGTGATTAACCGCCGTCCTCTCACACCACCGTGCGTACCGTTCGGTACACGGCGGTTTCAATAGTTGACGTGCATGGACTGGTACGCTGTCGCTAAATCATAGTAGCCCCAGCTTATCAGTCTTTCTTTATTCAACGCCCAGTTTACCGCTTTGTTCCCGGCATTAAACCAGTATCCTTTGCGGTCATTGGCGATTGTTGCCGCATAATGACTGGCTACTCCCAGTCCGATTAGTTTTCTCATTCTCGTTCTGGGTAGTTTCCACTGCTTCCAGATACACATCCGTATCCTTCGGTACAGCCATCCATTCAGGTCTTCGATGTTTCTTTTCATGTCTGCTATACTATAGTAGTTCAGCCATCCCCTCATATAGATTTCTACTCGCTTCATGGCTTTCACTATACTTCTGCATCTGCTCCGGGAAGTGAGCCTGCGCAGGTTTTCCTTGGCTTTCTTCCATGACTTTTCATGCACACGGATATAGATTCCTTTTCCGTTCTTCCCATAACAAAAACCAAGGTATTTAAAATTTCGTATTGCAAACACACTGACCGTACGGCTTTTCTCCCGGTTCACCTTCAGTTTCAGCGTCCCTTCCAGATATTTCGTACTGCTCTCCAACAACCTCTCAGATGCCCGTTCACTCTTCGCTAACAGTACGATATCATCTGCATAGCGGATGCACGGTACCCCTCTTTTGTTGAATTCCTGGTCAAACTCATTAAGATAGACATTGGCTAGCAGCGGGGAGAGATTTCCTCCCTGCGGCGAACCTTCTTCCGTCTTGACCACTACACCGTTTTCCATCACTCCGCTTTTCAGATACCTCTTTATCATCTGAATCACTCTTTCATCCTTTACATCTCTGCGCAGGATATTTACAAGGAATTCATGGTTCAGCGTATCGAAATACTTGGACAGGTCAAGGACGACCGCCCTTGTATATCCCTGTTCTGCATACTCCTTTATCCTCTGAACTGCATCTTTTGCACTCCGTCCCGGTCGGTATCCGAAACTTCCTTCTGAGAACTTCGGCTCATAAATCGGTATCAGCTGTTGTGATATCGCCTGCTGGATAATGCGGTCTGTGACGGTGGGAATACCAAGCTTTCGTACTCCGCCGTCCGGCTTCGGGATTTCCACTCTTCTGACCGGGGACGGGGTATAGTGCCCTTTCCGTATCCTCTCTGTCAGTTCATGGCTATGTTCCTTCAACCATGGAAACGCCTCTTCGATAGTCATTCCATCTACTCCCGGCGCTCCCTTGTTTGCCTTCACTCTTTTGTAAGCTCTGTTCAGATTGTCCTTACTCAGTATCTTACCTAAAATGTCTGGCTCTGCACTGTCTCTTTCTTTCCATATCCGGTTGAATGAGCGATGCGCTCTTACATACCCTTTACGTTCCGCGCTGTCTCTCTGCAAGCAGCTTTCCTTGTTTTCTGCATCCATCTGCCCATTCCTCCTTTCCGGGTCATACTTAAGACTCCTATTGATTCGGTCCTTCACCTCGAACGGATCTTGTTCCGTTTGGCTACTATGACCTCTGCTGACTTCTGTGCGTTCAGCATTGCT
>OGQF01000153.1_pt1 | contig 56121 bp, 46 predicted proteins | sample 1553141 | NCBI WGS metagenome assembly OGQF01 (sample SAMEA2580005, study PRJEB22360) | human gut metagenome | biome: human gut; feature: human-associated habitat; material: faeces | place: Denmark | collected 2008/2010
AACAAGCCGGCCCCGCAGGGCTGGCTTGTTTGCAATATTTAAAATAATTTTTCCTCTGATATTGTCAGAGCAGAGCGGAGACAATTCTAAATCGTCAGGCTGTCAGCCCAGCAAAATTTCCACCGCTTCCCGCAGGGTGGGCACTTCGCCCACATTGCCCGGGAAGATAATGTACGGCGTGCCGGGGAACAGGCTTTCGGCACCGGTCTGCCATACCGGGATGCCCGGCCGGATCTGGCCCAGCACCTTGGCGCATTTCACGCGCAGGGCCTTCACGCCCACGTCGCTGCTGGTGATGCCGCCCTTTGCCACCACAAAAGCCGGGGAAGCGGTCAGCCTGCCCACGCAGCTTTGCAGTGCATCACTGATGGCAACGCTGCGCACGAGGGCTGCTTCCGGGGTGTCGTCCGGCAGGGTGAGCACCACGCGCTTTGTGGACACGCAGCAGGTGATGCCCTTTGCGATCTGCTGTGAGCAGTGGGCCACGATGGCGGCTGCTTCCTTTTCCAGCTCGCCCGGCACCAGCACCTTGTCGCTGTCCATCTCAATAAACTCGATGCCCTGTACTTTTTTCAGTTCTTCCAGCTGGGCCGTGGTCTTTTTGGTGTGGCTGCCCACCACGATGATGCCGCCTGCCTTGCTTTCCTGCGTGACCATCTTTTCCAGGGTGAGCAGCGGCTGGTCGGAAATATTGCCGATGGCCTTGACCAGTGCGGCCGCACTGCGGATGGTGAAGTGACGGCCCTTTGCCATGGCGCGGTACAGTGCCACTGCAAACACCTTCACATCGCAGTCCGCCACTGCGTTCACGATCACATGGCCGTAATCGTGCACCGCCAGCAGCTGGGCCTCGATGCCGTCAAAATCCATGGCGCGCAGGCTTTCCAGCGAGATGCAGGTCACGTCTCCTGCACGGACTTTGCCGCCGGTTTTTTCCTCAATGTATTCGCACAGGTTGCTGGCGTGGTAGCCAAAGGTCTCGTCCTTGGCAAATTCGGTCTGGCCGCAGGGCACAAGCTCTGCGCCGTAGCGCACATAATGCACGTTGTCCAGTGTAAAGCGTCCCCCCTCGCGGAAGTAGGGGCACAGGATGTCGCCATCCATTTTGTAACCGTTCTCAGCCTCCGTCACCTCGCGCAGCAGGTCGGTCTCCAGCGGGTAGTGGCCGCGCAGGGTGGAGTCGCCGCGGCTGATGATAAGGTAGTCCATGCCGAACTCGCGGGCCACCTTGGCGGTGTTCTCCGCGATCTCGCGGTGGGCCTTGGTGGTCTCGGCCACGGTAAAGCCGCGGCTGTTGGTCAGAATAAAGAAGAGCTTTTCCGGCGCAGCAAAGCCCTTGCGCAGGCTTTCTACCGTCCAATCTGTATAAACATAGATATCATGTACCGTCTGTACGCCGGTAGGGTCGTCGTCCAGCACAATGATCTTGCGGTTGCTGGCGGCAGCTTCGGCGGCAAGGGCGGCGTTCAGTTTTTCCTCATCCACCTGCGGAAAATTGGCCAGAACATCGGCACTGCGGATCTGTTCCATCTGAAGCTCCTCCTTTATTCGTACAGCACCTGTGCGATCAGCACCAGCGGCTCGTCGCCCAGGCAGGCGATCTGGTGGGTGTCGCCGGGCATGGCGGCAATGATGTCGCCCTTCTCCAAGATCTGCTCCTCGCCGTTGATGATGTGGACAGCGCGGCCGGAGACGATGACCATGCTTTCCATCTCGTGCTCATGCGTGTGCCTGCCAATGGTCACGCCCGGTGCCAGCGTGTGGCGCACGTAGGCGCGGCCCTTGCCCAGCATTTCGGCAGGCGCATCCAGCAGGCGTTCCATCATCACGGTGCCCTCGCCGCCCATGCAATGGGGAATCGGAGTGGGTTTCATCTCAGAAGCTTTCTTATACAACATCCCATGTTCCACCTTTCAAGTCATCTGCAGCAGCATACGGCAGAGTGTTTTTAAACATCCTACCTTTCAAGTCAAGTCCATTATACATGAGCGCAAGCGGAATAGCAAGATTTTTTCCTGAAAAGCTGTTCAATTTTGTGCAATGCGTTTTGTGCAATCTGGCTGATATCCCGCCGTTCCTGCCCCGCAGGCATACAAAAAAGCTTCCCCGCCGCAGGCACACAGCCCACGGAAAGGGAAGCTTTTGTCTGATTCAATTTCGGGTGCATCTGACGGAAGTAGTACACCGCAGCATAACACTCCGCTTTCCTTTTTTCGGATCCCGAAATAAATTGGAACTCTGCACATGTTCAAGCTGCAGTTTTTGTGTTTTTTTCAGAGAATCCGTTTTTTGTTGCCGGAGCAGCGTTTCTTTTGTATAATGGCAGTGATGGAAGGCCGATGCCTTTTGCAGATTTTTGATCACGACGTTTCAAAAGCGAGGTGTACTGATTATGGAATGGGCAAAATTGCTGTCAACTGAAAAACTTTCTTCTGAACCTCCTGAGCCCGATTCGTTCAAGGAGTATCCCATCAATGCATTTGAAAAGGACTACAGCCGGATCGTTTCCAGCGCTGCATTCCGCAGGCTGCAGGATAAAACGCAGGTGTTTCCTCTGGATAAGAGTGATTTCATACGAACCCGCCTGACGCACTCGATCGAAGTCTCCACGATCGCCCGGCAGCTTGGCATCATGATCTCCAAAAACACAACACAGTACAAGCCAACTGATATTACCGTGCCGGAGGATGCCGAAGCCATCGCATCAGTCCTGCTCTGCGCCGGCCTTTTGCACGACCTCGGCAATCCGCCCTTCGGGCATTTCGGCGAGACCGTGATCGGCGACTGGTTCAAAGAGAACCTCGACCATGTAAAATACAAAGGACAGCCCCTTCGCAGCTGGTTATCCGCGCAGATGATCGCTGATCTGGAAAATTTTGAGGGCAATGCACAGGCGCTGCGGATCCTGCTGAAAGCACAACACGGTTCCAGCCTCAATCTGTCCAAAGCGATCATCAGCACGCTGGTAAAATATCCCACCGACTCCTGCTCCGTTGATAAAGGCAGTGCGGATATCCGAAAGCACAAACTCGGCTTCTTCGCTGCAGAACAGAAGACTTTTGAGCAGATCTCGGAAGCGGTTGGGACCACCACTCCCGACAAAGGCATCGTGCGCCATCCGCTGACCTACCTGCTGGAAGCAGCCGACGACATTGCATATTCTACTGCCGATCTGGAAGATGCCTTTAAAAAGGGCCTGTTCACCCTTGACCAGTTCATTGAATATTACACAAATTCTTATGACCATTCAAAGATCGTTCCCCACAGAAGCCCTGAGTACTTCTCCGATGAGCGGATCCAAGAACTTTCCGCGCTGCGCGGTGCAGACCACACCCCAGAAAACGACAGCGCTGCATTTAAAAAATGGCTCACCCAAACGCGTCAGTGGCTGATGTATGTAGCCATCTACCGTTTTTCCTGCAAATATAAAGAGATCATGGCCGGAACCTACTGCGGTGATTTGTTTGAAGGAACCAATCACGCCATCACCATTGACATTCTGAAAGGGGCCATGCGGAAATTCGCCTTCGATACGCCCGGCATCCTGAAACTGGAGCTGTCCGGACAGGTCATTCTCGATTTTCTGCTGGATCATTTTGTTCCCGCCGTGCTGTACTATGACTCTGCATACTGCACCGACGGGCAGGCACCTTCCAAGGCCGACAAAAAGCTTCTCGCCATTTTCTCCGGCAATTACAAGCAGGATTACCAAAACACCCGAACCGGCACGGAATCTTTTGACTTGTACCTCCGGCTGCTGATGGTCACCGACTATATCAGCGGCATGACAGATTCCTATGCCCGCACGCTGTACCGCGAGCTTAGCGGTATTGAATAACGCTGCCCTGTTCAGATCCCACGTGCCCGGTTCGTCTGCCGCTTATGGGCTACGGCATGATCGTTCAAAAACTGCTGATACATCACTCTGGAAGCCTCGCACAACTTCAAATCAGGTGCCAGCTTTTTTACGAAGACACTGCTTGCGAATGCGAACGCCTTTTGAATTGCAAAATGATTTTTCAGTTGCTATACTGGGCTTATCAATTTTTTTCGGGAGGACGTCGCAGTGACCGCACAGACAATGCAAATCGGGAACAGACCTTGCCGCATTTACGGCAAAGCCCATGCAGAATACCTACTGCTCCAAATGACCGGCGAACATGAGCTGCAGAGCATAGACCATGAAGTGACAGTGACTGCGCAGAGCGGCCAGAACTTTTTGTTTGCGGCCGTGCCCGTGGAAAGCTGGAACGATGCACTTTCTCCGTGGGAAGCCCCTGCCGTGTGGGGAAAGCAAGGATTTGGTGGCAAGGCTACGGAAACCCTGTGCTTTCTGACAGAACAGGTCATTCCCACGCTGAAGCAGCAGTTTCCTCTCCCGGAAAAAGTCAAAATCATTCTGGGCGGCTACTCGCTGGCCGGACTGTTTGCCCTGTGGGCCTCCACCCAAACTGATCTGTTCTACGGTATCGCTGCCGCCTCGCCCTCTGTTTGGTTTCCGGGTTGGAAGGAGTTTGAACAGCAGCACCCGATGCAGGCACAGCGCGTTTATCTGAGCCTTGGCGACAAGGAAGAGCATACGAAAAACGCTGTCATGGCTGCGGTAGGTGATAACATCCGCACCCTGCACAGCCGACTTATAGAGCGTGGCGCAGACTGCACCCTTGAATGGAACAGCGGCGGGCACTTTAAGGACGCTGATTTGCGTACCGCGAAAGCCTTTCGGTGGACGATGGAGGAACACACATGACCATTTTGATTGATGCAGACGGTTGTCCGGTCGTCGATCTGACGTTGCAGATTGCAAAGCGGTTTGGCGTTCCGGTCATCATCCTGTGCGACACCGCCCACCAAATCGAGCGGGAAGGTACGCAGACGCTGGTGTTCGATAAAGGTTCTGACAGCGTGGATTTTGCTCTCGTCAACCGGGTAAAACCGGGGGATATTGTCGTAACACAGGACTACGGGCTGGCCAGCATGTGCCTTGCCAAGCGCGCACGGGTGCTGAACCAGAATGGTTTGGAATACACCGCCGACAACATGGAAGCTCTCATGCTGCGGCGTTATGAAAACAAAAAGCTCCTCCGTGCCGGAAAGCACCCCAAGGGGAGCCCAAAGCGGACGAAGGAGCAGGATGAAGCATTTGTCGCCACACTGACAGATATTTTAGCGAGCATCTGATTTTCTGAACGGAACACCGGCGAATTTTTTTTCGCGTCACATTCTCTGTAAGTGAAGCCCGTCAGAACAAAGCACCTCTCCACTGCATGAAATCATTGAGATACCGCTGCTTTATCCTCTGGCCACGATCTTCTGAGCGCCGCATAGGAAATAAGGAAGTTTGCAAGCCAACCTGCCGGGACTGCAAGCCAAACAAAAGCAATACCAAAACGCGGTGCACAAATCAAAGCAACAGACAAGCGGATTGCAAGGTTTACCATATTTGCAATAAGAAACGGCCGCATGATTCCAAGTCCGCGAAGAACGCCATCAGTTGCCATCTTGATGCCCATGAAGATGAAAAAGTAACCAAGCCATCTCATATAATCACCGGACACCTGATAGGCCAACGCGGTTCCGTCTTTTCCCAAGAACAACGAGGAAATCTGTGTGTGCAGTGTTTCAATGACCACGAAAGCAAGAACTGCAAAGCATAGATCCAACACCAGTGCAGCATGATACCCTTTTTTGATACGCTCAATTTTCTTTGCGCCAAAATTCTGGGATACAAACGGCGAAACTGCATTGCCGATGGATACGAAGATCAGCGAAAAAACATTTTCTACCCGCATCGTTGCCGCATACCCGGCAAGTGCCTGTGTGCCGAAGGGATTTACCACTGCCTGCACGATCATCATACCGATAGACACTGTGGACTGCTGCAAAACCGATGGTACCGCAATGCGAAGCGTGGAATACAGCTCCTGCCGGTCGAACCTGCTAAAGGAGCTCTTGTATTGCCGCATCCGAGACAGAAAGATCAAAAACGAAAACACGGCAGAAATTCCTTGTGCGATCAAGGTCGCAAGGGCTGCACCAAACACCCCCAGACCAAGACCAGCCACCATCCAGAGATCCATAAAAATATTCAGGATAGATGAGAATATCAGCAGTCCCAACGGAATTTTGGATTCACCGATGGAAGTGAACATGGTGGAAAGAATGTTGTACATGAATAGAAACGGGAAACCCACAAAGTAGACACGCAGATACAATACTGCTTCTTCCAATATATCGGCAGGGGTCTGTAATCCGCTCATCATGAAATGGGAAAAGCAAAAGCCAAAGACACCAAGGACAACGCTTAAGATCAAAAAGCTGATCAGGGACGTTGACACAATGGTTTTCATTTTACCATAATTTTTTGCACCAAAATAGCGGCTTACAAGCACACCTGCGCCTACACCAGCACCAAGCGCCACACAAATAAAAACATTGGTCAGTGCAGCACAAGCACCAACAGCCGCAAGTGCCGAGGAGCCAACAAATTGACCAACTATTATGGAATCGGCCATATTGTATACTTGTTGAAAAAAGCTACCAAGGATCATCGGCATCGCAAAAACAGTCAGCGCTTTAAGGGGTGGATCTGTGATCAAATATTCATCTTTCGACATGATTATATTCCTTCCAAAAATCGTTTATCGCAAATTTTATCGCAAGTCAAGAAATTAGTGCAACATTCAAACGGCATCTTTGCGATATGCAATTCACCGCTGTTGCATTAAAAAGTTGAATTGCTATAGTATTGGAATCTATCCAATATAAGTATATTCCCCCCTGTCTCAAAATGCAATCTGCGACTTCTGGCGGAGATGGTGGATATTCTCCCGCGGGCTAAGCAACAGCCCGCAGGGCTGATTGCTTGCGGCCTGCGGGCCGCCGCCCTGTTCTCATCCTCACCATCTAGCCGCAAAAAAGGCACCAGCCTGAGCTGATGCCTTTTGTTGGCGGAGATGGTGGGATTCGAACCCACGTGCCCGATTAAGGACAAAACGATTTCGAGTCTTTGAAATTGTTGGATGAAGCTGGTCCCTCGCGGCTGTCATTGGCAGCTGAGGGCATTTTTGTAACCCCCCAAAAGGCACGTCACACCGCAATTTGTAGGCAAAATTCGGCCACTTTTTGCGAAATGACGTTAGAAAAATCCTTTTTCACACGGGGCGTCAACGGCTGCATTTCAGGTGTAGTTGTGTTAGATGTCCGTTAGAAATATGCAGTGCTGCCGTTGCTGTGCCAGCTCACAGCAGGCTTCCCTGTCTGAACGCAGCGTTTCCCGAAAGCCGGGAGATGCTGCGTTTTCTCTTGCCCGCATTGGGCTGAAAGGGAAGCCGCCATGTCAACATTCCGCGTCAATAAAAATGTCAACTACACCGTCATGAGCAACCACCACCTGCAGGATAAGAGGCTGTCCCTGAAAGCCAAGGGACTGCTGTCCTATATGCTCTCCCTGCCGGACGACTGGGATTACAGCCTGAAAGGGCTGACCGTTGGTTGCAAGGATGGTCTGGACAGTGTACGCACCGCTGTTCTGGAACTGGAAGAACACGGCTACGTCCGCCGTCAGAAAGTCCGCAATGCCAAAGGGCAGATCATCGACTACGATTATCAGGTCTATGAATCGCCTGTTGAGGACGCTCCTGCCGTTCCCGGCAAGGAAGGCGGGCCGTCGGACCCGTCCGCAACCAAAAGCCCGAAAAGCCGCATGAAACCTTGTTCTTCACCATTTTTGGATTTTCCAAATTTGGCTGAGCCCAATTTGGAAAAGGCAACGCAACAAAATACTAATAAACAAAATACTAAAAGACAAAGTACTAATCTATCAGGGCAGACAGACGAATCCGCAGATTTTGACCAGATGGAAGCACAGGTGCGGGAGGAGTTCCGGGAACGGCTGGAGATCGACACCCTTGCCCAGCGGTACGACCCCGACAAGCTGGAGGAACTGCTGGACAACATTGTGGAGATGTACTGCTGTCCTCGGCAGACCCAGTACGTCGGCAAGCAGCCGCAGCCCACCAAAGCCACCCGGCTGCGGCTGGACAAGCTGACCAGCCAGCACGTTGAGTACATCTTCGATGTGATGTCCAACACCACCCAGCCCATCAAGAACATCATGGCCTATCTGCGCACCACCATCCTGAACGCACCCACCACGATGGAGCACTACTATCAGGCGCAGGGCAACTGGCTGACCGCACAGAATCGGAAGAAGTAAGCGCTGTTTTCCACAAAGAACGCAACACCTGTTGAAAATGCAAAGGAGAATTTCCATGAAGAACACGAACGCCGTCCGCACCGAGATCCATTACGCACAGGTTGGGGAGTATCAGCTGCCCCTGCTCACCCTGCCGCAGACCGATGATACCGAACCGCTGGGCAAGTATGGCCGGATGCGGCTGGCCTATCTCAAGAATCAGCGTCCTGTGCTGTACAACCGGATGTTGCTGAACGGTACGCTCTGGCCGCATTTGCAGGATGTCCAGAAAACGGCCTACGCGTGGCTGGAACGCACGATGACCACTCTGTTAGACAAGTACCCCGCGCCGGACAAAGAGCGCGCACAGCTTCTCTGGGTGGCGCACATGAACGGGCTGAAAGCGCAGGCTGAAGAGGTAGTGGTGAGGGAAGTCGTGTATGCAGAATGATCCCTGATAGCATCCGAATGGTATCAAAAGCCGATATTTTAGATTTTATTCTTGATTTTTGCGGAATATTTGCAAATTTCAAAATTAAAATTTGACTTTTCGCCCAGAATAGAGTACACTGGATTCAGAAAATCATCTGGGAGGAATCGCGATGCTGCTTCAATTTTCAGTCACCAACCACCGCTCCATCAAGGACACGGCTATTATCAGCTTGAAAGCATCTACGGATAAAAGTCTGTCTGATTGCCTGATTTCGCCGGACGAGAAGAAACAGCTTGTGCCTGTGCTGGCACTGTACGGCGCAAATGCAGCCGGGAAGAGCAATGTTCTCCATGCTCTCCTGCTCATGCGGGAAATGGTCTGTGGCCGATATGCCAAGCTGCTGAAAGGCGAGTCCCTTCCGCAGGAGCCGTTTGCTTTCACTGACCAGCCCACACAGCCGACCAGCTTTGAAGCCATCTATTTTTATGGCGGCATCAAGTATGCCTATGGGTTCTCGTTTGACAAGTCCAAAGTCCTGACCGAATATCTCTATCACTGGCCGAATGGCCGGGAAGCCTTGATTTTTTCAAGAGAAAATAATGGCTATCAGTTCCGCGAGAATATTCAAGAGCAGTTCACGCTTGCTGGACGAACTGCTGAAAACCGCCTTTATCTGTCCAGCTCGAACGAGTGGAACTGCCCCCAGACCGAAAAAGCGTATCTGTGGTTCTTTGAAAAACTGACAGGCTTTATGGGAACCGAAATGCGGCTGGATGCTACATTATCTGCCATTCGGCAGGGCGGCTCTGAAAAGAGCCGTATCCTGCATGAAATGCTGTATGCAGACCTCGGTATCAAGGACATCCGCATTACAGGCTCCAAGGAAGAGCCTATCATTTCCGCACTGCACACCCTCGATGCCGAAGATGGCACTTCTAAGGGTTTCTGGCTCCCGTTGGGGCAGGAATCCGTTGGAACACAGCGTTTCTTCTCTCGCATCGGTATGTGGCTTGCCGCTTTGGAATCCGGGTCTGTTTTGGTAGTAGACGAGATCGAATCCAGTATGCACCCGCTGCTGACAAGGCATCTGATCGAGATGGTGCAGGATGCCGCTATCAATACAAACCATGCACAACTCATCTTCACCACGCACGATACCGGACTTCTTGACTTAACTTTGCTGCGGCGAGATCAGATCTGGTTTGCCGAAAAGGACGAAAAGACCATGCAGACCGATATTTACGCCCTGACCGAGTTCTCTCCCCGGAAAGGTGAGAACATCTCCAAGGGCTATCTGCAAGGACGATATGCAAAAAACAGTTCAAGTCGAATTTAGAATATCAAAATCTTTTTAACACTTTTTCAGTATTCAACCATCAAATTTCACTTTTGGGGTTTGGATTTCATTTTTTGAGCGTTCATTTCACTTATTGAGCTAAAAATTTAATGTTTCTATCGAAATTTCATATTTGATTTGACTTTTCTACTTCAAATTTCAAAAAACAATTTGATGTTTTGATTTTTGCTATTGACCATAGTTTACCTTGTCTATCCATCCAAACATGGTATAATGGAGCAAAGGAGCGTGATACCATGAGCCCAATTGAAGTCCCTGCAAAAATCCAGTTGGTTGAAAAGCGTGAAACACGGACGAGCCGTGGAATGCTCTCAAAGGGCTGGTATCATGTAGATGATCAGCTTGTTATGGTCAAAGGCAACTCCATCACAGAGGCCGGAACGGCTGGATATGAGCCATATTCTGAGGTGATGGCATCGCTGATTGCGCAGGTTCTGGGTCTGCCGCATGTGGAATACGCCCTGATGCCTGCCAAACTCTTTCCCGACATTCAGACCTATTCCTGTGATGTGGTCAGCGTTTGCCCCAAGTTCACAACGGACGATGAACAGCTGTATCATTTTGCAGACTTGGCTGATGCCCATTTCCTTGCCAGCGGTCGAGCCGCTTCACCGGAAGCATTGTTCCAGTATGCGATAGAACTATATGGTAAGAAGTGGCTTTATCAAATGCTGGCATTTGACGCCTTTATCGGCAACGAAGACCGCCACGAAAACAATTTTGATGTGATCGTCCGGAATGGAAAAAATTATGCTCCGCCTATTTACGACAATGGCGGTAGTCTGCTTGCGTGGGCAACGGATGAAGAATTGACTGACACGAAGCTCCGTTATCAGTTCGACAAAGCCAAACCGTTCCGCAGTCACCATGCCCAGCAAATCAAGATGATCGATGAGCCTGTGCTGCCAACGCGTGACTTGGACGAGTTGTATAGTGAAATCATTCAGTCCATCTCGCCTATTCTTGCATTGTTGAGCGAAAAAAGAGCATCTGCGATCCGTCAATACCTGAAATACCGTCTGCACTACCTGAAAGCCGCCATGGGGTGATAAAATGGCCTATCTGAAATTGATGATGGATGAAAAAGAAATTGCACACCTAAGCGAAGATGGGCAGTCTCTTTGCGCAAATGAGGGCGTGCCGCAGTACAGCCTCCCACTGAACCTTTTCATCGGTGACAAACGTGAAGTTCCATTGGTCGATGTGGTGGTTTGGGCAAAGAAACGAATCTTTCCGAAAAATCGGATGGACTGCAAGGAAATTCTGAAAATGATGGGTCTGCCGGACTACAATGCATGGGAAATCGTCAAACGCACCAACGCCTGCCTGATGGAAGACCCCTATTGGCTGCGATTCAGCGAGGATGAAACCTTTGAGGACACCACGCGCGGACGAGCCAGAAGAATTATGAACGAAAATCAAAAGAGCAGCTGATACCAAAAAGCCAAACCTCACCGTACATCCTGTACAGCTTGAGGTTTGGCTTTTCTCTTATCATCCTTCACCAGCGCGAGCGATGGTTGATTATTTTATCAGCTTAATCCAGAGAGTGACCGCATTACAAGGTCGATGTCCTGATTTTCCAGTTCCTGAATGATGTGCAGGTAGGTTTTCTGCGTGGTTGTCATGCTGGAATGCCCCAGCCTCCTTGCTACGCTTGCAATGGATACCCCTGCAAACAAAAGCACCGAAGCGTGGGTATGCCGCAGACCATGTACCGAGATGACCGGGATCTTGGCCCGGTTGCAGTGCCGTTCCAGAACATCGTTGACGGTGGAATTGTAAGCGTGTTCCTTGAACACGAAAATCGGCTTATCTTCAGGAACGTCCTTTACCAGTGCTGCGAACTGGATCACCGTCTGCCAGTCGATCTGAATTTTGCGGACAGACGATTTATTTTTTGTCGGCAGAAATCCGCCGTTCCCCTTATAATCCCATGTTTTATTGATGGAAAGCATCTGGTGCGAAAAGTCAAAATCCGCAGGAGTGATCGCCAAAGCTTCGGAAAAGCGGATGCCGGTTTTGGCAATCAGCAAAATCATCCAGTCCCAGTTGAGTTTTCCCTGTAGATCCAAGTCGCTCAGTAAAAGATGCAGTTCAAACTGGTTCAGATACTTCACCTTTTTAGGAACCGGGGGCTTGCCTTTGATGATCGCTTTTCGGGTCGGATCTTTCACAATCAGTCCATCATCCACGGCATCCATGATAGCCCCTTTCAGCTGATGGTGGAAGTCCATCGTGGTCTGACGCTCGTGGCCTACAGCATAATCGTTCAAAAGCTGCTGATACGTCACTCTGGAAACCTCGCACAACTTCAAATCAGGTGCCAGCCTTCTCACCCAAGAAAGGGTCATTTTGTACTTATCCAATGTAACCGGGCGAACTGCACCCTCTTTGTATACGGCAACCCACTGCTCATAATAATCGCAGAACAGGTTGTTTTCATTCATTTCATTTAACACGTTTTACCTCCAAAATCGGTTTTATATGCTCACGCTGATGAAGGGTGATAAGGGTATCCAGATGCTCAAAGTATGCGCCAATGGCAGCTTGTTCATCTACTGAATGCGGCATCGCAAATTTTGTTTTTGAAACAAGTTTCCAATCCGCTCTTGGCATCTTTGTTCCAGTCGATTGATTAGCAACCCCGTCAAATCGCTGGCTCTGTACCAATCGGTATAGAAAACTGCTATCTGTGTTTTGAGGTTGCAAAACCCAAAAATCTCCTACGGCAAGGCCATTAAATGTCGCTAAAAGCCAATTTTGTAGATACGGACGAAGTTTTCCGTAAAGAACATCTCCCTTATGAAATACAATGCCCACTTTTTCGCTTTCTTTTAATTTTATATCTTTATTAAGCCGGCCAGCACCTGAAATAATGTCCTCGTATTCAACACGCGGAAGTCCTTTTTTATCACTCATAACAGAGGAACGTACCGCTATTTCTTCAAACTCACGCTGTTCCCAAGTAGGTGTGTTTTGGGATTTTGGCGCGAAAAAAGAGCCGAGGACGCGCCTCGGCTCTTGGTCAGCAGGGTGATTTTGCACCCATTTTATGATTCTTTCGGCATTTTTAGGTCAAATCCGCCACTTACGATGAACTCGCGCAAGAGTTTATCATACTTGACAGGCACTTTGGGAGGAATGAGTTTTGTCCCCTCAATTGCCTCAAAATATGCCTTTGCTTTTGCCTTGTCCACAGTGGCTTTCAGGTCATCAAAACGGCCAAACTCGTTAATGTTGGCTTCGGTGATGTTTGCACGCATGAATGCCCGCAGCTTCTTTTCGTCCAAGCCGAAAACTTCAGCTACTTTGTAGATCTGGTCGTTCTGCTTTTGGGCGATGTACTCGGCAATGTACTCCCGCAAGGTCTTTCCCGGCTGCGGAACCACTGCGCCGCTTTGAATGTCGTGCAGGAAAATATTCGCATATTTCTGTTCTTCCTGCGAGAGGGTGGCAAAGGTCTTGTGCAGCTCCGTTTCGGCCTGATGGATGGCTTCTGCTTCTGCACCCTCCTGATAGAAAATTTTCAGGTACTTTTCAAAGCGGGAGTTCATGTAATCCGTGTCGATGTCAGCAGTATCAATGGTGGTCAGATAGCTGTTCACCGCATAGGGAACGTCATCGTCCGGGTCATTTTCACTGCCATCCGGATTCGGCGTGAACAGCTCTTTATAGCGGAGTGCCAGCACTTTGAACGTTCTCTCGTCAAAGTCCGCATGAAGTTCCGTTTTCTCATCTGCATCCTCGTTGATGATCACAATGGGCTTATCCCACTCGAAGCCCTGCACCTTGGCTGCTTCCAGATTTTCGTTGAAGGACTGGAACAGGTCGGCAAACTTTTTGCGCTCTGCTATATCCGCAGGGATCTGCGAAAACTCTTCAATGCCCGCCGACACAAACAGATCTTTGATCTCCGCATAGAGGGCATTCAGTTTTTCCACGTTCTTGTCCAGTTTATCTACAAACAGGCCAAACGGTTTATCGCCGGAATACTCTTTTACCGCATCTGCGATGTTTTTCTCCATCGTGTGCGGACGGCGGTAATACTTGATGGTGCCAAACTGTTTGTCATCGCCAAACAGTCGGTTGGTGCGGGAGAACGCCTGAATCAGATTTTCGTATTGCAGCATTTTATCCAGATACAGGGTGTTGATCCACTTGGAGTCAAAGCCTGTCAGCATCTGATCCACCACGATCAGCAGATCAAGCTGTTTTTCCGGGGTACGCTCAATGCGCTGGTAGGGCAATTTGTGCGCCAGCCGTGCCGCAATGTCCTTTTTCATCTTGGCAAAGGTCGGAATGCTGAAGTCCTGTCCATAGCGGGCGTTATAGTCTTCTACGATCTCTTTTAGCCCTTCTTCTTTGGTGATACCTTTGCCGTTGTTGTCAATGTTGGGGTCAAATAGTGCGGTGACTTTCAGCCATGGTGCGGCTTCTCTGAACCTCTTGTAATATTGGATGGCTTCCGGGATGCTGGAGGTTGCAAAAATGGCATGAAATTTGCTGTTGCGGCTCTGGGTCTGCCAGTTCTCGCAAATGTCCTCCACCACGGCTTTCTGGTGTTCTTCGCCCTCATACTGGGTGTTGGGAATATAATCCTCGATGCCCTTTATCTCCTCACCGAGCGCATCTTTTCCGCCTGTCATCGGCAGATTTAGATACTTATAAAACACCTTGCTCTTCTGTGGGTCGGCCAGAGCTTCGTCCACAGAATATGCCTTTGCTTTTTCTAGTGCGACCGCTTTCCGCAAGTCGCTGTCCTTGAAGGTCAGCACCTTGTAAGGGTCAAAGCCCAGCACGTTGTGATCCCGGATGCCGTCTGCAATGCTGTACCGATGCAGCTCGTTGCCGAAAACGGTGGCGGTGGTGCTCATTTTCTTCTGGTTTTCGCCTTGGATTGGCGTGCCGGTAAAACCAAAGAACAGCGCTTTCGGGAATGTATGCTTGATGGTCTGCATCATATCGCCAAAGGTAGAGCGGTGGCACTCGTCCACGATAAAAACCAACCGCTTTGCGTTGATCAGCGCAATGTCGTTGGGGTTCAGCTTGTTTTGTGCATCATCCTTGATGTTGCTCATCTTCTGGATGGAAGTCACGATGAGCGTATCGGACGGCGAAGTGCTTTTCAGCTTGTCCACAAGAACATCCGTGTTCTCGGTAGCCTGCACCTCCTCGTTTTCCTCTGCAAAGTTGCGGTATTCTTTCAGGCTCTGGGTACCCAACTCGATTCGGTCCATCAGAAAAATCACTTTGTCCGCATCCTTGGAAGATGCAATCAGTTGAGCGGACTTGAAAGAAGTCATGGTCTTGCCGGAACCTGTGGTGTGCCAGATGTAGCCGCCGCGCTGCTGGTCATTTTCCCATTTCGCCTTGGAAACGGCATCCGAAATTTTGCTGGCAGCGTAGTACTGATAACTGCGCATCACCTTCAAAATGCCATCGGAACCATCGGCCACAGTATAAAAGCCCACCAACATATGCGCCATCGGGATAGACAAAAGTGCCGTTGTAACGTCTTTCCAGTCGTTCATCGGCTCGTTGTAGAAGTCCGCCCAATGGAAATAGTAGCTGGGGTTGAATTGTCCTTCCGGGCCGGGATTGGCAAAGTAGACCGTTTCTTCCGGGTTCATGGCCACAAAAATCTGCACCAGCGAGAACAGTCCCGTAAAAATGCCCTCTGCCGCGTATTTTTCAATCTGGTTGCAAGCCTGTTTGATGGAAACACCGCTCTTTTTCAGTTCCATGTGAATGACCGGCATACCATTGATGAGCAGCATCAAATCGCCGCGGCGGTCATTCAAAATTTTGGACTTGGTGGGGAACTTTGGCTGCTCTGCGATCTGGTAGCGGCTAAGTCCGGCTGCAATTTCCAGACGGTCATAGATTTTCAGGGACACTTCTTTGCCGAAATTCAGCTTATCGTCAGGATTGTCACGCTTGATAAGCACACTTTTGCCGTTGATAAATTTATTCAGCTTCATCGGCGTTTTCGCATTCATGACCTGTTCCATGATCTGCTGCATCTCGCCATCCGTCAGCGGATAATCGTTCAGTCGATCAATGCCACGGTTGTTTTCAAAAAGGATGTTCGCCCAATTCTGGATCAGCTGCTGTTCGGTGTAGTTCTTCAGCACACCATCTTTCCAGCCGCGTTCTATCAGGAGCTTTACCACCGCCTCTTCAAAATCGGCTTCTTTTGTAAACGCCATAACGAACTCCTTTCGACTTTGTAAAAAGCACCTCTCTGCGAAGGCTTTTCTAATTTGTGCAAGCTTTTCCAGCTTACGCTGATGAAGGGTGATAAGGGTGTCAATCTTTTTCAAAATCTTCCCTAGCTGTTTTTGTTCATCGATTTTAGCGGGAATCACTAGCTGCAAATTCAGAAACGTTTCCTTCGGAATATTGTACATAGAGCCACTTGTCCCGGAAGCCATCGAAGTTATTTTCTCTTTATAAGCACTGGACACCAGCATCATATACACAAAATATGTGTCCACCGTATCTTGAAATTTTAGTTTCCAGAGTCTGTCTGGAAGGAACAAATTTGGAAAATCCGTCGATACATAGCCACAAGCTCCGACACGTTCCGGTGTATTCATTCTGCTGACAATGACACTGTCTTTCTCAACAGCACATTTAACAAGCTGTTGTTCACTTTTTACAACAGGCTTACTTTCGGATGGGTTAAATCGATCATACGAAACACAACTTGTTTTTAGTACTCCTATATCTCCATCGCTAACTTCGCCTTCATCAGAGTTTACACTCTTGCCCGTCGTTATTGTTTTTGTCAGCTCAGCTAACTTACGCTGTTCCCAAGTAGGAGCAAATGCACACTTTCAGCAGCTATTTTCCACCGCCTACCGAATGTTCGCTGAAAATTTCACTTTCGGTTTTGCGTTTTCGGCTCAAATTTTGATTTTTAACTCCCGATAGCTTTAAAACACAGCAGTTCCAAGCGTTTGACATTGCCTTGATTTTTATTCATCAGCCTGTTTTGCATATTCTGAACGGGCAAGAGAAATTGCGTTACTCCTTAGCCAAACAACAAACGCCGATACGTCCATCTTCTGATTATGGGCAAATTGCACCACTTATTTTCATACAAACATCTTTTCAAGACAGGATTTCTTGATGTTTTGCAACTTTTCCAACTTACGTTGATGAAGGGTGATAAGGGTGTCAAGATTGCGGAAAAACTCAGAGATTGTTCTTTGCTCCTTGATGTCAGGAAAAACGATTTGTCCCTTGAGCGCATTTTCTGCGGATACCTTCATGTCGTTTTTTGCACCTTTGTTGACGAGTGGGTGCATATAATTATTCATTCTGGCATCCTGCTCAAAATAATTCTGGACAAATTCTGGATTGGCACTTTGTTTTGGCTTGTAAACGGCATATAACGTTGACACGATGCCATTTTTTCCTTTATTAGCTTTAATGATGCCATAAGGATTAGATTTCAGGGGTGATTTAGTGTAAACAATATCGCCGGTTTCAACCACACCATAATTGGCAACGGATGCTCCTGCAAATGAACGTCCCTGAAATTCAATCTGATTCACAATTCCAAAATCGCCCGAAACGGACAAGACATCTTCTTTGGTATATATTCCTTCAAAGTTCTTTTGACCTGAAACTTCGAGATATTCTTCCAGCTTACGCTGTTCCCAAAGGTCAGTAAAACCCTTAAAGCGAATTTCTGGCACCGATGCGCCATTTTTCGGGAACATCTTGTCCAACATGGACTTTTTGATATTCACCAGCTTCTCATACTTACGCTGATGAAGGGTGATAAGTGTGTCGAGTCGCTTAAAAAAACGGCCTATTGTCTGTTGCTCTTCTATTGTTGTCGGCATTTTCAGATTCATAGCAGCCATCTGCTTTCCCGAAACTTCAACGAACGTTGAGCCCGCTCCGACAAGCTCACCATATTGTTTCAACTCGTCAGTTCGAGAAAAGACAAAATAAGAATCCAATTCGTCATTATACGGAACAATGGATTGAAATCCCTGATTTGTGCAACCTTTTTTCGATAAAATGGCAGTTTTTCCGATGCCCGCACGAGAAGTGAACAGAACTGTACCGGGTGGAAGCATCTTCGCAGAACTATTTTCATAGCCCTGTTCGGTTATCTTTCTTTGGCTGGAATCAAAATAGATTTGTCCTGCTATTTCAGCGGGTGCATACCAATCAATATCTCCATCCCAGTAGTTTGGATTGTTGGTGCTTGGCGTTCCACCACCAACAATATCAGCAACATCACCCAGCTTACGCTGTTCCCAAGGGTCAGTGAAGCCCTTGAACCGGAGGGCAGGTTTTTTCTCGTTATCCTGCATAATCATTCACCTCCTAGCAACTTTTTGAGCTCTGCAATGCCCTTCATGTCAAATTCATTTCCCTGCAGATCGTCCAGCAGCCCCAGCAATTCGTGCTCGGTATCGGCAATCTGGCTCTCTACGTCCTCAAAGGTGGTTTCATATTTCTTGCAGACGGCATCCAACTGCTTTACAAAATCGTCCAGAACGGCATCCGGCAGGCTGTTCAGATTTTCCATCAGGGGCAAGATCCACTTGCGATACAGCAGGTCACGCACTTCTTCATCGGTCAGGCGTTCAATCACGCCTTTGGTGCGCTGGTGGAGGGCGGCACTGTCGTCCTTGACCTGCTTTTTCAGGGTCTTTTCCTCGGCGAACAGCGCGTCCACATCTTTCAGGATGCTCAAGGTAGCTGGCTCTACCTCCCGCGCCTTGATGGCCTTTTTGACTTCAGCCGCAACAAAGGCACTATCGTTGACAAAATCCTGTTCCTTGTCCTCCTCGCTCAGTTCGTCCAGATAGCTTTCATACTCGCCTGCAATTTCGGCAAGGCGAGTTTCTTTTGCCCGCAGTGCTGCCACTTCCTCATGCATTTTAACGCTCTGCACCAGCTCAAAGGGCAGCACATGACCCACCCAGCCGTCCTGTACCTCGGCATCCTTTTTCAGCACCATGTTGGGGTCTACCTGCTTGGTTGCGGCAAAACCCTCGGTCTGGATGATTTCAAGGTCGATGGCAATTTTCTTCCAGTCGTCGTCCAAAAGCTGGTATGCTGCATAGCGGTCAACCAGTGGAATTCCTGCCAGCCGGGCAAAGATCTCCCGGCTCAGGCGTTCTTCCTCGCCGGCAGCATTCAGCTGCGTCATGCCGTCGATGAGTGCGGACTTCAAGTAGGCATCAAAGTCACCGAAAGCATTCTGGAAAGCGGTCTTGAACGCCACCACATCCGGGTGGAACAGAACAGCATTCTTCAAATTGGCCACATTCAGACGGCAATAGGCTTCGTTGTCCGGGCTGAACAGAGCCGCTTTCAGGTGCGGGAATGCTGTCCAGTAGGCAGACAGGTCTTGCAGTTCGGCCTCGGGGATGCCGCCAAACATGGAAGCGTAGATATCCCAGCTCTCAGCCTTTTCCGAGGAATCCACATACCGGGGGATGTTCAGGTTGTAATCGTTCTGAACGATCTCCGCACGGGATACTCTGCGTGCGAACTTTTCGATTTTCTCCGGGCGTTCCTTGTAAGCATCCACAATGCGTTTGATATCACAGGCACGCAGCTTGTTGTTTTTGCCGTCCTTCTCAAAGCCCTTAGACGCATCAATAATCAGAACGTCCGAATCCCGTTTATTCTTCCGCAGCACCATGATGATGGTGGGAATGCCTGTGCCGAAGAAAATATTGGCGGGCAGACCGATGATTGCATCAATGTTGTTGTGGTCAATCAGATTTTTGCGAATTGTACCTTCTTCACCGCCACGGAATAGAACACCGTGGGGCAGAACGATGGTCACAATGCCGTCATTGCGGATGTGATACAGGTCGTGCAGCAAAAAGGCGTAGTCTGCCTTGCCTTTGGGGGCAAGGCCGTAATCCGAAAAGCGCGGGTTGTTCTCTTTGTCGTTCGGATTCCACACCTGCGAATATGGGGGATTTGATACCACCGCATCCACAAACAGCGGGTCGTAGGTGTTGACCGGGTCGTTTTCTTCAAAGTACGGCCAATCTTCCTCCAGCGTATCGCCGTTGCGCGTTACAATGTTGTCGGGCAGAATGCCGCGCATGACAAGGTTCATGCGGGTCAGGTTGTAGGTGTTTTCCTTCAACTCCTGTGCGTAGTATTTGATGTTGTTGCCATTGCCCATATACCGTGCGGCACACTGACCAATGTTGATCAGCAGCGAACCGGAACCGCTGGTGGGGTCGTAAATTTTGATCTCTTCCCGGTCTTTCAGGTGATACGCCACGATTTCAGACATGAGCAGCGAAACTTCGTGCGGCGTGTAGAACTCGCCGGCCTTCTTGCCTGCGTTTGCTGCAAAGTTGCTGATCAGATATTCGTAGATAAAGCCGAGAACATCATAATCCTGCTTGCCGTCCATGGGAATGTCTTTGATGAGATAGATCAGGTCGCGAATGGCCTTTGTCCGCGCGCCGGAGCTTTCACCCAGTTTGGACAGGCCGGTTTGCAGCGTAGCAAAGACACCGTCAAACACCTTTTTGTGGTGCGGGTCGATTAGTCGACTGAATGCCTGTAATGCCACCGTTACGTCGTCAGCCTTGAAGTCGTTGCCTTTGCTGATCCATGTGGAAAACAGATTTTCATAGGCGATAAAATAGCCGACATTCTTCCGAACGGTATCCAGCGTTTCGACATCGTCTTCGGTCAAATCCGGCAGATATTCGTCTGTCCAGTCATTCTCTTTCAGCCATTTGACTTCTTTGTCCGACAGAAATTTATAAAACATGAAGCCCAGAATGTAATCCTTGTACTCGTTGGCTTCGATTTTAGAGCGCATCTTGTTGGCAGATTCCCAGATTTTCGATGCGAGTTGCTGCTTGTTCATGCTATTCCTCCCAGTGGCCTGCAATAGCGCATTTTTAGATTTTTTAATCGGACAGCCCCTCCGATTTTATGCGTGTGTTCATTGAACCAATTATACAAAAGTGCCACCCGGTTTGCAATGCGAATGAAAAGTTTCTCAATCGCATTCGCAGAACCATAACCGTGGCGAGCAGAGCCTTTGTGCGCACAAAGGCTAAATTCGCACGCAGAATTAAAATTCTGCTGTGTTCATTCGCTTGTTGGGATGCAATCCCAATCCCTGTAATCATCACAATTCCGTGATGGCTGCGCATTCCTGCGGTGTGCTGAAAGAGCGTTTTGCAAAAAACGCGTAGCCTGCATCCATCGGATGTAGTTCAAGGGTTTGGGATTTCCCAACAAGCATTTTGCAACGCAAAAATGGCGTTTGTATATACGAACGCCCTGCTTGCTGGTACAATGTCATCGATGAAACAACAGTTCAATCTCCCGGAAGACATCAAAATCATTCTGGGCGGCTATTCGCTGGCAGGGCTGTTTGCTCTGTGAGCCTCCACCCAGACTGATCTGTTCTATGGTATCGCTGTCGCTTCGCCCTCTGTGTGGTTTCCGGGCTGGATGGAGTTTGAACAGCAGCACCCGATGCAAACACAGCACATTTATCTGAGCCTTGGCGACAAGGAGGAACACACGAAAAACGCCGTCATGGCTGCGGTGGGGGATAATATCCGCACCCTGCACAGCCGACTTGCAGAGCGTGGCACAGACTGCACGCTTGAATGGAACAGCGGTGGGCATTTCAAAGACGCTGACCTGCGCACGGCGAAAGCCTTTCGGTGGACGATGGAGGAACACACATGACCATTTTAATTGATGCAGACGGTTGTCCGGTCGTCGATCTGACTTTGCAGATTGCAAAGCGGTTTGTCGTTCCGGTCATCATCCTGTGCGACACCTCGCACCAGATCGAACGTGAGGGTGCACAGACGATGGTATTCGACAAGGGTATCGACAGCGTAGACTTTGCGCTGGTCAACCGGGTCAAACCGGGGGATGTGGTCGTAACACAGGACTACGGGCTGGCGAGTATGTGCCTTGCCAAGTGCGCCCGGGTGCTGAACCAGAATGGTCTGGAATACACCGCCGACAACATAGACGCTCTCATGCTGCGGCGGTATGAAAACAAAAAGCTCCTCCGTGCCGGAAAGCACCCCAAGGGGAGCCCAAAGCGGACGAAGGAGCAGGATGTCAGGTTTGCGGACACGCTTGAGAAGATCTTGAACTGCAACCATTGATACATACTTTTGGAAGGCTGGAGAAATCCAGTCTTCTTTTTTCATAAGTGCCAATTGTGACTTTTTTGTTAACTTTCAAAGATGTGGTTGTATTTTGGCCTTTCAACTGGGTTCGTATATGAAGGCTTCTTTTTTTGGCGAATATCGATTCGAGAGATTACATCTTGGTTACAAGTTATAAATTGTGGGTGCAGAATGGCCTTTTTCGTCGGCTACCAATTAGGGGGATGATTTTTCAAAAGCCCTAAATTCCGAAGATTTTCTATAAAAAGCGGCTCCATGAAAACAGAACAGTTCAATCGTCCGGTACTTCACAAAAGGTACTTCTGTAACTCGCAGCCCGGTCATAACGAAGACGGGGTTGCTGAAATGCCAATGAAGCGGTGCAAGCCCGCTGCTGGACGATTCCCCACCCCTAGGGTGCCGAGGGCGAATATGGGAGACCTATATCATATTGACGCAGATGGACTGTAAGCCTATCTGCGACGCGAGAGTTGAAACTACTGTCAGCTCTCTTTACATTGCCACCTATCCGCAGGTGACACACTTTTTGACGCTATGAAGGATTCTTCTGGCTAGTATCAATTTGAACGATTACATCTTGGTTACAGATTGTAAGTGGTGGGTGCAGAATAGCCCTTTTCGTGGGCTCGTATATAGAGGGGTATTTCTTCGGAGTATCTTCTTTCACGAAGGTTTGCTTGTACTCGTATGATTATTATGACAATTCCGTTTAATAGCAGACGCACGATTTGCAAATGCAAATTGTGACTTTTTTGTTAATTTTCAAAATCATTGCTACGTTTTGGCCTTTTTCGTCGGCTACCTATTGAGGGCATCTTTTTTCAAGACCACTTTCAACTTCAGGCACCGCCATTGTTGCAAAGTTTCGCCCTCCATCGGTTACCCCATGGACCGACGTTATTTTAACCAAGAAGCTACTTCGGCTATATTTTCCAAGAACTTTTTAACAAATTTCTTTTTCGGGTTACTTTTTGGCCTTTCTCGATGCCTACCAATTAGAGGGACAATTTTTCGGAAGCCTTAAATTTCGAAGATTTTCTATAAAACTCTGTTCTTTGAAAACAGAATAGTTCAATCGTCCGGTACTTCACAAAAGGTACTTCTGTAACTCGCAGCCCGGTCATAACGAAGACGGGGTGGCTGAAATGCCAATGGTGCGGTGCAAGCCCGCTGCCGGACGATTCCCCACTCCTAGGGTGCCGAGGGCGAATATGGGAGACCTATATCATATTGACGCAGATGGGCTGCAAGCCCATCTGCGATGCGAGAGCTGGAATTGCTGCCAGTTCTCTTTACATTGTCACCTGACCGCAGCCTTGCTGCAAAGGATGACACACTTTTTGACCTTAAACTACTTATGCAGAAGGAGTGCCTATGAAATTTAACGATGCCTATTCCCAGATGTTTCCCGGCTACCCCGATGCCGTCAGCCTTCAGCAGGCTGCGGAGATGCTTGGTCTGAACCGCCATACAGTTGGAGAACTGATCCGTTCCCGCCGCCTGTTTGCGCTTAAAATCGGCCGCACCTACCGTATCCCGAAGCTGAGCGTGATCGAGTTCCTGCTCACCGGACAGAGCACCTTCCCGGCTGGAAATCCGTCGCTGGATGTGGTATGCTGTGGGTGCAGCAACGGACAGCACGCCTGTTGACCCAAAGGAGGTTTATGATGAAAACTACAGGGTCTGTCCAAGAGAAAAATGGACGTTTCTATTTCGTGATCAATCTTTATGATGCCAACGGCAAGCGGAAGATCAAGTGGATCTCCACGGGTCTGACCGTCCGGGGCAACAAGCGCAAGGCGGAATCCATGCTCCGGGAAGTATTGCTCCACTATGATGAGACCGGGGAGCTGCCCACAGGGCGGGGCGGAGCCTACGAAAAAGTAGATGCTAAAACCGCCAAGCCCCTGCCGCTGCCCCTCCAGCCCGTCAACAAGTCGGAGATGTTGTTTCTGGACTATCTCAACGAGTGGGTACAAGTCCATAAAGCATCCATCCAGCCTGCAACCTTTATCAGCTACAATCGGATGATCACCGGGCGCATCACGCAGTATTTTGAACCGCTGGGCTTGAAGCTGTGCGAGGTCACACCGCAGGTGCTGGATGAGTTTCAGGAGAAGATCTTGCTGGAGGGCTACACCACCAACACGGTCATTCACTACCACGCCATCTTCGGCAAAGCGTTCAAGGATGCCGTCCGCAAGGATTATCTGGAAACCAACCCGATGCTGAAAGTTGACCGCCCGAAGAAGAACAGCTTCCGTCCCAACTTCTACTCCAAGGATGAAGTCCAGCAGCTGCTTGAAGTATCGCAGGATGACCCCCTGCATCTGTGCATCCTCATCACGGCCTACTACGGTCTGCGCCGCAGCGAGGTGCTGGGGTTGAAGTGGTCGTCTATCGACTTTGAGCGCAAGTCCATCACCATCAATCACAAGGTGACGGAACAGTTGGTGAACGGCAAGTACGTTCCTGTGGTCAGCGATGTGATGAAGAACAAGACCAGCTGCCGCACCCTGCCGCTGATCCCGGCTGTGGAAGAAGAACTTCTGAAGCAGAAGGAAAAGCAGCAGCTTTACCGCAAGCTGTTCAAGAAGAGCTACAGCACTGAGTATCTGGATTTCGTCTGCACCGATCAGGAAGGCAAGCTGATCCGCCCGAACTTCGTGACGGAGCACTTCGACTGGCTGCTTCGGAAGTATAGCTTGCCCCGCATCCGCTTCCACGATCTGCGCCACAGCTGTGCCAGCCTGATGGTGATGAACGGCGTATCCATGAAGCAGGTTCAGGAATGGCTGGGGCACAGCACCTTTTCTACCACCGCTGACATCTACGCACATCTCGATTACAAGAGTAAACAGGGGTCTGCTGGGGTCATTGCGAACCTTCTGGGAGAATCCAAACTCCCCAAGTAATTATGGATTTATCGTTCATGTATAAAGCATACTGTGATGAGGAAAAAGCGGTCTTTCTTTGCTTGATGCAAAAGAAAAAGTCGCAGGTTCGTTTGAATCTGCGACTTCTGGCGGAGATGGTGGGATTCGAACCCACGTGCCCGATTAAGGACAAAACGATTTCGAGTCGTTCTCGTTACGACCGCTTCGATACATCTCCAAGTATATTTTCATGGCAAATTTACGATTTGTATATCGCAAATCGGCCTTGAAACTTGGAACAGTTGCTGTTAGAATATTGTTAGAAAACGCATCGTTCAGACAGGCTTTGAAGCCTGTCAGGACATCAAAATTGACGTTCCCTCGTGTGATATGGAGACATCCAGCGAAGCATCCACTTGGATTTCGAGTCGTTCTCGTTACGACCGCTTCGATACATCTCCATATATTAGCCTTTACAGTATAGCAAAAAAGCGGTTTTCCGTCAACACTTTTCTCCCGTTACGGCACGGCTGCAAGCCATACGCAGCCGTGCCGTTTTGCGTTTTTGGGGCAGAAAGCGCGGTTTCTTTGCAAAAAAGGCTGTTCTTTTGGGCGGGAGCCGAGTATAATAGGAACGATATTTTTCAAATTTGAAGTACAGAGGAGAGCATTCCAATGGCACAGGCAAAACAAGATATGGGCGCCGGCAGCATCAAAAAGCTGATGCTGCAGCTCATGATCCCCGCCGTGGTGGCGCAGGTGGTGAACCTGCTGTATAACATCGTGGACCGCATTTACATCGGCCACATTGCGGGCATTGGCGCGGCAGCGCTGACCGGCGTGGGGCTGTTCACACCCATTCTGATGCTGCTGAACGCTTTTGCCATGCTGGTGGGCGCGGGCGGCGCGCCGCGCACCGCCATTGCTCTGGGGCAGGGGGACAAGAAACAGGCCGAAAAGATCATCTCCAACAGCTTTACCATGCTGCTGCTCTTTTCGGTGGTGCTGACCATTGGCTTCTATGCCGGGGCACCGGTGCTGCTGCGGCTGTTCGGTGCCAGCGATGCCACCCTGCCGTACGCCCTGAGCTACAGCCGCATCTACATTGCAGGCTCGGTGTTCGTGCTGGTGGTGCTGGGCATGAACCCTTTTATCACCACGCAGGGCTTTGCCAAGACCAGTATGCTTACCACCGTGATCGGCGCGGTGATCAACATTATCCTCGACCCCATCCTGATCTTCGGGTTCGGGCTGGGCGTGCGGGGTGCGGCCATTGCCACGGTGCTCAGTCAGGCCGTGGGTGCGGCATGGATCATCCGCTTTCTCACCGGCAAAAAGACCATCCTGCGCCTGCGCAGAGACTACCTGCGCCCGGAAAAGCAGATCATTCTGCCGGTGCTGGCGCTGGGCATCTCTTCGTTTGTGATGCTCTCCACCGAAAGCCTGCTTTCCATCAGCTTCAGCTCCAGTCTGGCGCGGTACGGCGGCGATGTGGCTGTGGGTGCCATGACCGTCATCACCAGCGCATCCCAGCTGTGCACGCTGCCCATTCAGGGCATCTGTCAGGGCGGACAGCCGGTGATGAGCTTCAACTTCGGCGCAGGCAAGAAGGCCCGCGTCAAGGAAGCCTTCCGTTTTCAGCTGACGCTGTGCGGGGCCTACACCTGCTTGTTCTGGCTGTTGATGATGCTGTTTCCCGGCGCGGTGGCAGGCATTTTCACCTCGGACACCGCACTGATCCAGTACACCACGTGGGCCATGCGCATTTACATGGCAGGCATTTTTGCCATGGGCTTCCAGATCGCCTGCCAGCAAAGCTTTATGGCGCTGGGGCAGGCTAAGGTCAGCCTGCTGCTGGCCTGCCTGCGCAAGATCATTCTGTTGATCCCCCTCATCTTCATTCTGCCGCACCTGCTGCCGAACCCGGTGTTCGGCGTGTTTCTGGCCGAGCCGGTCAGCGACATTCTGGCCGCCACCATCACCACCATCACCTTCTTTGCCCGGTTCGATAAGATCCTCGACCGCGGTGCCGCAAAGGTTTGATTTTTTTGTATACAGAAAGGGCATCTGCCGTTGGCAGATGCCCTCGCTGTTTATTCGGGAAACCCTGACCGGCACTGAAAAATCAGTCCATGTTCAGAGCGCTCTTGAGGTTGTTTTTGTAGATATCGGCCTTGGCACCGTAGATGATCTGCACACCATCTGCGACCTGAACGACGCCGTTTGCACCCGTCTTCTGCTTCCAGTCAGTATCCGGCATAACGAGAGCCTTGTCTTTGACTTTGACGCGCAGTCGAGTAAAGCAGGCATCCACATGCTGGATATTGTCTGCACCACCCAGACCTTCAATGATGGTCGCCATCATCTCGTCGCTCATTTTCTTGTCCAGCTTCTTGACCTCCTGGCCATCATCTTCGCGGCCGGGAGTCTTGTAGTTGAACTTGGTGATCATGAAGCGGAAGGTGAAATAGTACAGGAAGAAGCAGGGAATGCCAATGATGAACACCCAGATCCAGTTAGAGCCTTTATCCGCCTGCATGATGCCATTGAAGATCGTGCTCAGGAAAGGGCCGCCGAAGGAACTGGGCCCCGGGATATTCACCTTGCAGATGTAAGTCAGCAGGTAGGCCAGACCTGCATAGCCAGCGTGCACCACGAACAGCAGCGGAGCCGCAAACAGGAAGCTGTACTCAATGGGCTCGGTGATGCCAGTGAAGATGGAGGGGATGATGGCTGCGATCAGCAGCGCCTTGACCTGAGGCTTACGCTCCGGCTTTGCGCAATGGTACATGGCCAGAGCCGCACCGGGCAGACCAAACATAGCAAAAATAACCTTGCCGTTCATGATAAAGCGGGTAATGTTTACGTCAAACATGGCATCCGGAGAAGCCAGCATGGCGTTGTAAATGTTCACCGCGCCTTCATACAGCGTGCCATCAATGACCATGGAACCGCCAAGGTTTGTGAAGAAGAACGGAGTGTAAATAAAGTGATGCAGGCCAAAAGGCAGCAGCGCACGCTCTGCCAGACCATAGATCACACTGCCTGCCATGCCAGTGTCATAAATGATCTCGCCCATAAAGCCCAGACCGGTCTGAACGAAGGGCCACACCACAGACATTACCAGACCCAGCGCAGAGCAGGCCAGCAGCGAGATCATCGGCACGAATTTTGTGCCTGAGAAGATGCCCAGAACCGGCGGCAGCTGAATATTATAGTATTTGTTATGCAGCTTTGCAACCAGCAGACCCACCAGAATACCGCCGAATACACCGGTGTCAAGCGAAGCGATGCCCATGACCATGGACTGGCCGGTCTTCATCGCCGCAGGGTCCAGAATGCCCAGACTGGTCAGCAGGATATTCATCACATTGTTCATGGCGAGGAAACCGATCACGCTGGACAATGCCGCGATGCCCTTTTCCTTTTCTGCATAGCCGATGGCAACGGAAACAGCAAAAATGATTGGAAGATAGGAGTTAATGGTATTGCCCATGGCCTTGAGCAGATTAAAGAACAGCTTGACATAGGTATTGCCCAGAACCGGCCACAGTGCCACAATGTTCTTTGTCGTGAACGCAGAGCCAATGCCCACCAGAATACCTGCGATGGGCAGGATCATGACAGGCGTCATTAGAACTTTTCCCAGTTTCTGGAACTGTGAAAAGGTAACTTTCTTCTCTCTCTTCTCCATGATTTACCTCCTGAGGATCTCAGTGCAGTTCGGGCCAGTAGCCCTTATTGGCTTCGATCATCTTATCCAGGATCTTGCGTGCCACCTTGGCAGAGGGAACTGTCTTGTTCATCGTGAATGCTTCCAGTGCCTTCTGGTAGGAGTGTTCAAAATAAGCATCCACGATCAGCTTTTCCGAAGAGACCTGCTGCATCATCATGCCCAGCTGGAACTGGGGGATATTGCCGATGGTAACAGGCTCCGGGCCCCACTTGCGCAGGTAGCAGGGAACTTCCACCATGGCATCATACGGCATCTGCGGGATGCAGCCCTTGTTTTCCACAATGACCAGATAGCGGTCCGCATTGTTATAGGCAATGGAGCATGCCACATCCACAATAAAATCGCCAAAAGCATTGAACAGATTCAGGTTTGCTTCCTTCTTGCCGCCGCTCTCGCGGATCAGCTTTGCCTGCTCGATCATGTCCTTCTCACGGCCATCCATGACCATGTTGGCACGCGTGTAGTTGGGATCCATATCCTCGGCGCTTTCCTTGGCATACAGATAGTACTGCAGGTAGGTATTGGGCAGATACTCCGGGAAGTCGGTGAGGATTTCCTTAAAGTTTTCCCATGTGTGGCGCCAGGAAGGATCGGAGTGGTGCTTATCATGAGAAGCAGCCAGACCGAACTTCATGATCTTTTCCTTCAGTTCCGGCATACGGTCCACACCGCTCTTGTCGTACAGGTGGGTCCACCAGCCAAAGTGGTTCAAACCAAAGTAGACCGGGTCCACATCGTTGTATTTTTCCAGACCCAGCATCTTTGCGAAGGACAGCATGATGGCTACCGGCATATCGCAGATGTTCAGGATCTTATAGTTGTTGTACTTGCGGCGGGTGGCCTCAGCCACGATCGCAGCAGGGTTGGAGTAATTGATAATCCATGCCTCGGGTGCGTACTTGCGCACATCGTCGATCACCTGGAACACGCCGGGGATGGAACGCAGGCCGTATGCCATGCCGCCGGGGCCGCAGGTCTCCTGACCCACAACGCCAAACTCCAGCGAGATCTTCTCGTCCTTCTCCCGCATTTCCATGCCGCCCTGACGGATCTGAGCAAAGGCAAAGTCAATATCGGTGTAGGCCTTTTCCGGGTCCGTGGTGGTGAAGTAGACGCACTCCGGATCCAGCTTTGCGATCAGCGAGCCGCACAGGGTATCGACCAGCTCCAGACGATCCGGGTCAATATCGTACAGCACCAGCTTTTTCAGCGGGAAGCGGTCAAGATTTGCAATCAGGCTCTGGATAATGCCGGGGGTATGGCTGGAGCCGCCGCCGACAATAACAACTTTAAATCCTTCCATTTTTGAAACCTCACATTCGTTTTGCGATCATGTTTCTGATTTTACCCTTGCGCGCGCTTTGGAGAGTGACTATAATATAATCGATATGAACATTTTTTTAAAGGCGTTTTGAAAGTTTTGAACCAGTTTGCCCAAGTTGAAACAATTCCAGAGTCTGAAAATATTTTCACACCTGCTAACTTTCTTCAAAGCCTTCCCGCCGGAGGACATCATGGACTTTTTCACCCGCATTGCAGAACACACGCCCCAGCTGAACAAAAACGATAATGAGCTTCTTTCTTACTGCATTCGCAACCACACCGAGATCGCCAATCTCAAGGTGACGGAACTTGCGGACCGGTTGTTCATCTCACCGGCTTCTGTCGTCCGCTTTTGCAAGAAGCTCGGTTTCAGTGGTTATTCCGATTTTAAGGCATCTTTGCGCATGGATCTGTTTGAGCCGGAGGAAACGCCGCGAAAGTCTCACCCGACCGACTTTTTCCGGGATATCCACAAAACCATCGAGATGGTTCCGGAGGAGACCGTAGAGCGTATCGTAGAGCTGATCCACTGCAGCCGCCGCATTGAGCTGTATGCCGTAGGCAGCAGCAGAATGCCCGGCTCCGAACTTGCAAAGCGGCTGCAGACCATCGGCAAGGCCGCCTTCTGTTACGATGACAGCACCCTGATGAATATCAGCGCCCGGCAGCTGACTTCCGATGATCTGGTTCTGGCCCTTTCCATTTCCGGCGAAACAAGTCTGATCATTGCCGCTGCAACGGTTGCCAAAAGCCGTGGTGCCGCATTGGTTTCCTTTACAAATCTCGGCAGCAATACCCTCAGCGGCATGGCAGATGAAAACCTGTATGTCAACGCCACAAACTTTGTGTGCTCCGGCCTTCCGGTGCAGTCCCGCGTACAGCTGCTGATGCTGTGCGAATACCTGTTCTTCCGCTACATAGAGACCTATGGGGACGAGCGCCAGCAAAGTATCGGTTGACACCATTTCACCGCAGCGCACAGCCAACGCTCTATTCCACCAACAAATCTCCCACGATAAAAAACAGGGCCGCCGCACAAACGATGTGCGGCGGCCCTGTTGGCGTTCTGTTTTTATTTCCCCGCCAGAAGAATGGCCAGCACGGCTTTCTGCACGTGCAGGCGGTTCTCGGCTTCATCGAAGATCTCCGGTGCGTGCTGCTCGAACACCGCCGAGGAGATCTCCTCGCCCCGGTGGGCGGGCAGGCAGTGCAGCACCATGACATCGGGCTTGGCGCTTTCCAGCAGCTTGCCGGTGAGCTGGAAGCCCACAAAATCCCGCAGGCGCTGCTCACTTTCCGGCGTGCCGGGCTTGGCGGTGTTCCACACAGCCGTTGCCACCACGTCGGCATCCTGAATACCCTCGGCAGGGTCTGCGGTCAGGTGGAAGGCGCTGCCGTACTTGTGGGCGAACATCAGCACATCCGCCGCCGGGCGGTAGCTCTGCGGGCAGACGCAGGTGACCTGCATCCCAGCCAGCAGTCCGCCCACGATGAGGCTGTTTGCCATGCTGCTGCCGTCGCCAACAAAGCAGAGCTTCCGGCCCGCAAGGCTGCCCCGGCGTTCCCGAATGGTCATCAGGTCGGCCAGCACCTGGCAGGGATGGGCGTAATCCGTCAGGCCGTTGATCACCGGCACACCGGCCAGCTCGGCAAACTCTTCCAGATCGCTCTGGCGGTAGGTGCGCCACACCACGCAGTCGTAGTAGCGGCCCAGCACCCGGGCGGTGTCCTTGAGGGGCTCGCCGCGCCCGGCCTGCAGCTCGGCGGTGTTCATGTAGTTGCCCAGACCGCCCAGCTGGTACACACCCACCTCAAAGCTGGTGCGGGTGCGGGTGGATGCCTTGGAGAACATCAGGGCAACCGTCTTTCCTGCCAGCAGCGGGGCCGTGCCGCCCAACTTCTGCTGTGCCTTGAGTTGATCGGCCACATCCAGAATGTGGGTCAGCTCGGCAGGGGAGAGGTCGCTCATTTTCAGCAGATTTTTCATGCCTGCTCCTTCGGAGCCGTCGGCTCCATCTTGCCCAGCACATCGCTCAGGATCTCCAGCGCCATGTCCACATCGTGCTCACTGAGGGTCAGCGGCGGCAACAGGCGCAGGCGGGTCTTGGCTGTCAGCACCAGCAGGCCCGCTTCGCGGCAGGCGGCCAGCACATCTGCAGCCTTGAGGTCGTAGAACTCGATGCCCACCATCAGGCCGATGCCGGAAATGCTCTTGACATGGGGCAGCTTTGCGATGCCTGCGCGCAGCTGGACGGCGCGCTCGTTGACATTGGCAAGGAAGCTCTGGTCCATGCGGTCCACCACCACGTTGGCACCGGCGCAGACCACCGGGTTGCCGCCGAAGGTGGAGCCATGGGTGCCGGGGCCCATGCCCTCGGCCACCTTTTCGTTCATCAGCACTGCGCCGATGGGCAGGCCGCCGCCCAGACCCTTAGCCAGCGTGACCACGTCCGGCTTGAGGTTGTAGTGCTCGCAGCACAGGAAGGTGCCGGTGCGGCCCACGCCGGTCTGCACCTCGTCCACGATGAGCACAAGGTCTTTTTCGTCGCAGAGCTTGCGCACGGCCTGCACGTAGTCCGGATCCAGCGCCATCACGCCGCCCTCGCCCTGAATGAGTTCCAGCATCACGGCGCAGGTGGTGCGGTCCACCAGCTCCTCCAGCGCTTCGATATCGCCTGCCGGAGCATACAGGAAGCCCTCGTTGAAGGGGCCGAAGTAGTTGTGGAACACCTCCTGACCGGTGGCGGTCAGGGTGGCGATGGTGCGGCCGTGGAAGCTGTTCACCAGCGTGATGACCGTGGTGCGGTCCTTGCGGTAGTGGTCCACGCTGTACTTGCGCGCGGCCTTAATGGCACCCTCGTTGGCCTCGGCACCGGAGTTGCCAAAGAACACCTTGCTCATGCCGGTGCGCTTGCACAGCTTTTTGGCCAGCTTGCCGCAGGGCGCGGTGTAGTAAAGGTTAGAGGTATGCTGCAGCTTGTGGGCCTGCTCGGAAACGGCCTCGGCCCAGTCCAGATCACAGTAGCCAAGGCTGTTCACGCCAATGCCGCTGGTAAAATCCAGATACTGCTGGCCCTCGGGGCCTGCGGCGCGCAGGCCGTGGCCTTTTTCCAGCACAATAGGGTTGCGGTTATAGGTGTGCAGGACGTATTCGTTGTCCCGCTTGATGACTTTTTCAGAATCCATAGGTGTACCCTCCTGTGAACAGAAACTGTGAACAGAAAACCCTCTCAGGCGCTTTCGCGCCAGAAAATGCTGGCAAAGGCTTGAGAGGGTCATTTTTCTTATTATACCGCCTGCACGGCACCTGCGCAATGCTTATTCGCGGTGGCTGCGGCGGTAGAAGCGGGTGCCGGAGCCGCGGTTGGAGAACAGCTCCAGCAGGATGGAGTGGGGCACCCGGCCATCAATGATGACCGCCTCGTGCACGCCCTGATAGATGGCATCGGCCATGCCGCCGATCTTGGGGATCATGCCGCCCGCAATGATGCCGGCGGACTTATAGCCCTCGATCTCGGACACCTCCACCTCGGGGATGAGGGTGCTCTCGTCGTCCTTATCCCGCAGCAGACCCGCGATATCGGTCATGGATACCAGCTTCTCCGCTTTCAGCGCAATGGCGATCTGCGCAGCGGCGGTGTCGGCGTTCACGTTGTAGGCCTGACCCAGATCGTCCATGCCCACCGTGGCGATCACGGGGATGAAGCCACCGTCCAGCAGGCTTGCGATCAGGGTGGCGTCCACATGCACGATCTCGCCCACATGGCCCAGCTGGGGGTCCAGCTCGGTGCAGCGCAGCATCTGGCCGTCCATGCCGCACAGGCCCACGCCGCGGCCGCGCAGCTTGGCAACCAGATCTTTGTTCACCTTACCGGCCAGCACCTGCTGCACGATCTCCATGGTAGCATCGTCGGTCACCCGCAGACCGTTTGCGAAATGGCTCTCCACGCCCACTTTCTTCAGCATCTCGTTGATGGCCGGGCCGCCGCCGTGCACCAGCACCACGCGCACACCCAGCAGGGTAAGGGTGACCAGATCGTTCATGACGGCATTTTTCAGTTCTTCGTTGATCATGGCATTGCCGCCGTACTTTACCACCATGGTCTTTCCGTGATACTTCTGGATGTAGGGTGTCGCCTCAGAGAAAAGGCGCGCCATTTCTTCGTTTTTCATAAGATTTCCTCTGAACCCTCTCAGTCAATGCCTTGCGGCATTGCCAGATTCCCCTTTTTGTCGCTCACGCGACATCTTCCCCCGGCGCGGGGGAAGTCTGTCCTCTCAAGGGGGAGCCTTTGCTGGACGGGTCACTTTATTTCATAAAATCAGCTGCTTGTCGTTCGTTTTAAGCTCCCCCTTCGGGGGAGCTGGCGCGCAGCGCCTGAGAGGGTTATCAGGTGCGGTAGTCGCCGTTGATCTTGACGTAATCGTAGGTCAGATCGCAGCCCCATGCCTTTGCGGATGCATCGCCGGTGCCCATGTCCACCTTGACCAGCACATCGTGCTCAGCCAGCACCTTGGCAGCCTCATCCTCGCTGTAGGGGTGGTAGGCGGCGTTTTCGCACACATACACCTCACCAGCCTTGCTGGAAAGCCACACGCAGACCTTATCAATGGAGAAGTCGCCGGGGGTGTAGCCGATGGCGCACAGGATGCGGCCCCAGTTGGCATCGCGGCCGAACACTGCGGCCTTGAACAGGTTGGAGCACACCACGCTGCGGCTGACGGCACGGGCGGTCTTCAGGTCGGGGGCGTGGGTCACTTCGCAGGTGATGAGGTGGGTGGCACCCTCGCCGTCACCGGCGTGCTCGGCACACATGTGCTCGGCAATGGCAGTCAGCGCCGCCACAAAGGCTTCGTAGTCCGCGTTCTCCTCGCAGATCTCCGGGTTGCCTGCAAGGCCGGAAGCCATGATGATCAAGGTATCGTTGGTGGAAGTGTCCAGATCCACGCTCATCTGGTTGTAGGTGCCGGGCACCACGGTCTTGAGGGCCTTTTCCAGCAGGATGGGCGAGACGGCGGCATCGGTGGTGTAGAAGGCCAGCATGGTTGCCATGTTAGGGGCGATCATGCCGCTGCCCTTGCCAATGGCACCCACCGTGCAGGTCTTGCCGCCCAGCTCGAACTGGATGGCGTATTCCTTTTTGTGGGTGTCGGTGGTCATGATGGCGGTAGCGGCATCGGTGCTGCCCTGCTCGTCCGCAGCCAGCTTTGCGGCGGCGGCAGGGATGCCCCGGGCAAAGGGGTCGATGACCATGGGCTGACCGATGACACCGGTGGAAGCGGGCAGAACGTCCTGCGGGTCGATGCCCAGCTCCTTGCCCACCAGCTCACAGCATTCTTCGGCCAGAGCCACGCCGTTGGCGGCGCAGGTGTTGGCGTTGCCGCTGTTCACGATGATCGCCTGTGCGTAGCCGTCCTTCAGGTGGGCGCGGTCCACCTTGATGGGTGCGCCGCAGACCTTGTTGGTGGTGTACACACCGGCGGCGGCGCAGCGCACGTCCGCCTTGATGAGTGCCAGATCGTATTTTTCTGCATGGTTTGCGCGGATGCCGCAGTGCACGCCAGCCGCTGCAAAGCCCTTGGGCGCGCAGATGCCGCCCGCAACTTCTTGATACTGCATAATGATCTTCCTTTCCCACAGGACGAACCCTCTCAGTCAATGCCTTGCGGCATTGCCAGCTCCCCCAAAAGGGGGAGCTTTTCAGCAAGAGGGAAACCTTATCTTTTTGCCAAAAGCTCCCCCTTCGGGGGAGCTGTCACCGTCAGGTGACTGAGAGGGTTTTCTTTTTTATTCCAACCCTTCGGTCTCTTCCAGCCCCAGCATCAGGTTCATGCACTGGACGGCCGCGCCGGAAGAGCCTTTGCCCAGATTATCGAACAGGGAGACCAGCATCATCTGGTCGCCTGCAGCGTTCACGGTCATGTACAGCTCCATGCGGTCGGTACCGGCCATGGCATTGGAGTACAGGCCGTTCTCCGGCAGGGCTTCGTTCAGAGCGTGCACCTTGACGGTGGCAGCATCCTTGTAATATGCCGCAATGCCCTCGGCCACCTGTTCGGCGGTGCTGCCCGCCAGCGTCAGATCCAGCGGCACCAGCACCTGCATGCCGCAGTAGTAATCGCACACCACGGGCACGAACATGGGGGTGTGGGCAAGGCCGCTGATCTTCTGCATTTCCGGCAGGTGCTTATGGGCAAGGCCCAGACCGTAGCTCTTGGGTGCATCCAGCTTGCTGTGCACCGGGCGGTCAGCGCTCTCGTACTCGGCGATCATCTTTTTGCCGCCGCCGGAGTAGCCGGAGATGCCGGTGCAGCTGAAGGGATAACCTGCCGGTACAAGGCCCAGCTCCACCAGCGGGCGGGCAATGCTGATAAAGCCGCTGGCATAGCAGCCGGGCACTGCCACGCGGCAGGAATTTTTGATTTTTTCCTTCTGGCCCGCCAGCTCCGGGAAGCCGTAGTCCCATGCGGCATCGGTGCGGAAGGCGGTGGAGGTGTCCAGCACCTTCACGTCCGGGCGCAGCAGGGGCATGACCTCTTTGGAAGCGGCATCCGGCAGGCAGAGGAAGGCGAGGTCGGCAGAGTTGATCACCTTCGCGCGCTCGTTCACATCCTTGCGGCCCTCTGCGGAAATGGACAGCAGCTCGATCTCCGGGCGTTGTGCCAGACGGTCGGCAATGCGCAGACCGGTGGTGCCGGAAGAGCCATCAATAAAAACTTTCACGCTCATGCGTTCTTTTCCTCCCACGCATCCAGCTGTGCGTTTGCCAGTGCAATCTGGTTGTTCACGCTGGCTTCGCTGGGGCCGCCGTAGCTGGTGCGGCCCTCGCAGCACTTGACCAGATCAATGGCATCGTAGATATCGTTCTCGAACAGAGCGCTGTAGCCCTTGAACTCGTCAAGGGTCAGCTCTTCAAGGGTCTTGTCCTTTGCGATGCAGTCGGACACCATGCAGCCGGTCAGCTTGTAGGCATCGCGGAAGGGCATCCCCTTCTTGGTGAGGTAGTCGGCGCAGTCGGTGGCGTTGATGAAGCCCTTGGCTGCGGCGCGGCGCATGTTGGCCGGAATGGTCTTCATGGTATCCAGCATGGGAGTGATCGTCTTCAGGCACAGCTCCAGCGTATCCACTGCGTCGAAGATGGCTTCCTTATCTTCCTGCATGTCCTTGTTGTAGGCGAGGGGAATGCCCTTCATCATCACCAGCAGGGTGTTCAGGTCGCCGTAGACGCGGCCGGTCTTGCCGCGGATCAGCTCGGTAACATCCGGGTTCTTCTTCTGCGGCATGATGGAAGAACCGGTGGTAAAGGCATCGTCCAGCTCAATGAACTTGAACTCCCAGCTGCACCAGAGGATGATCTCCTCGGAAAGCCGGGACAGGTGCATCATGCAGATGGAGATGGCATTGGCCAGCTCGATGCAAAAATCGCGGTCGGACACGCCGTCCAGACTGTTGGCGCAGGGAGCCGCAAAGCCCAGTTTTTCGGCGGTGAACTGGCGGTCCAGCGGGTAGGTGGTGCCAGCCAGCGCGCCGCTGCCCAGCGGGCACTGTGCGTCCATGCGGGCGGTGGCATCCTCAAAGCGCTGCAGGTCGCGCAGCAGCATGGATGCATATGCCATCAGGGCGTGGCCAAAGGTGATGGGCTGGGCACGCTGCAGATGGGTGTAGCCGGGCATGACGGCGGTGGTGTTCTCACCGGCCTTTTTGCAGATGACCTTGATGAGCTCCACAATGTAGGCCTGCAGGGTGTGGCTGTAGTCCCGCAGGGTCAGGCGGATATCCAGCGCCACCTGATCGTTGCGACTGCGGCCGGTGTGCAGCCGCTTGCCGGCGTCGCCGATGCGGGCGGTGAGGGTCTGCTCCACAAAGGTGTGCACATCCTCGGCATTGGGGTCGATCTCCAGCCTGCCGGCTGCCAGATCGTCGGCGATGGATGCCAGACCGTTGAGGATGTCCTCACAGTCCTTTTCCGAGATGATGCCCTGCTTTGCCAGCATGGCGGCGTGCACGCCGCTGCCGCGCATATCCTGCGCGATCATGCGCTGGTCGAACCGGATGGAGGAGTTGAAGTCGTTCACGCGGGAATCCACGGCCTTGGAAAAACGGCCCTTCCAGAGTTGTTCTGCCATAAAATTGTCCTCTTTTTATCTACCTCTAAAAACGGCAAAGCCGCCGCAGGGGAAAACGCTCCTGCGGCGGTGCCGCCGGCAACGATGCCGGTTGGATGGAACTTCCGTGTGAAAGTGTGAAAACACACGAAAGGGAAGATGTTATAGCTGCTTACTTGACCTCCGGCCAGTTCTTGGACAGCTTTGCGCGCTCCTTGATGGACAGGCCGAACAGGTTGATGAAGCCTGTTGCATCAGCCTGATTGTAGTCCTCGTCCTCACCGAAGGAAGCGGTCTGCTCGTCGTACAGGGTGTACGGAGAGGTGACACCTGCGTTGATCATGTTGCCCTTGTAGAGCTTGAGCTTCACATCGCCGGTGACGGTCTTTTCCAGACTGTCGGCAAAGGCATCCAGAGCCTCGCGCAGCGGGGTGAACCACTGACCGTTGTAGACGATATCGGCATACTTCTGGGCCATCTGAGCCTTGAAGTGAGAGCTTTCCTTATCCAGAGTGATGGTCTCCAGAACATTGATGGCCTTGTACAGGATGGCACCGCCGGGGGTCTCATACACGCCGCGGCTCTTCATGCCCACCAGACGGTTCTCCACGATATCCAGCAGGCCGATGCCGTTCTCGCCGCCCAGCTTGTTCAGGTATTCCACCAGCTCCACAGCGCCCATCTCCTTGCCGTCCACGGCGGTGGGGATGCCCTTTTCAAAGTGGATGGTCACATAGGTGGGCTTATCGGGAGCCTGCTCGGGGCTGATGCCCAGCTCCAGGAAGCCGGGCTTGTTGTACTGCGGCTCGTTGGCGGGGCTTTCCAGATCCAGACCCTCGTGGCTCAGGTGCCACAGGTTCTTGTCCTTGGAATAGTTGGTCTCGCGGTTGATCTTCAGGGGGATGTGGTGAGCCTCGGCGTAGTCGATCTCCTCGTCACGGCTCTTGATATCCCACTCACGCCACGGAGCAATGATGGCCATATCGGGGCACAGGGCCTTGAGAGTCAGCTCAAAACGCACCTGATCGTTGCCCTTACCGGTGCAGCCGTGGCAGATGGCATCTGCGCCTTCCTTGATGGCGATATCCGCCAGAGCCTTGGCGATGCAGGGACGTGCAAAGCTGGTGCCCAGCAGGTAGTCCTCGTACTTCGCGCCGAACTTCAGGGTGGGGAAGATGTAGTTCTCCACAAAGTCCTTCTTCAGGTCCAGCACGTACAGCTTGGAAGCGCCGGTAGCCTTGGCCTTTTCCTCCAGACCATCCAGCTCGGTGCCCTGACCCACGTCACCGGAGACAGCGACGACCTCGCAGTTGTTGTAGTTTTCCTTCAGCCAGGGAATGATGATGGAGGTGTCCAGACCGCCGGAGTAAGCCAGCACGACTTTTTTGATGTTTTCCTTTTTCATAGGTGACGCTCCTTTTTCATAAAAATACACTTTTGTTTTCTGATGCGCACTTTCCCTTCGCATCCTCTTCCGTTGCGTTTCGGTTGATGCTTTTATTATACGCCGCGCTGTTTTTTCGTCAATAACAAAACCATACAAACCTTTTTTGCTTCCGGCACCCGTTTTTCGTTCATGTTGCATCTTTATGCGTTATTTGAAGAATATATTCATATTTTATGCATTTGCACAGTATATATTCGGGGCACATGCATCCCGTCCGGGGCATGTGCGGACTACAGCACACGGAAAGAATTCACACCGCAAAAACAAAAAGCCCGGGACCCTTTTGTGAGCCGTCTGGCCCTGAAAGAGTCCCGGGTTTCGTTTTGGCCTTATGCGCCGGCAAAGGGCCCGCCCGCCGCGCTCCATGCGCGGCACAGCAGTTCCTTCTGGGCCTTGGGCAGCTGCTTGAGGGCATACTCCCGCCGCAGGGCGGCGCGCTTATCCGCGCACAGTTCCAGATAGGCAAAATCCCCGGCCCCTCTGGCACGGGTGTATTTTGCGCCGCGTCCGCTCTGGTGTGCGCGCAGGCGGGCGGCAGGGTCGGTGGTCCAGCCGGTGTACAGCGTACCGCCGGTACACCGCACCATATACACAAAGGCGGGCTTTGGCCGGGCGCACGGCTCAGATGCGGCCATTGTTCTTTAACACCTGACGGCAGGCGGCAAGGGCAGTTTCCTTATCCTTGGCGGTGATGAGGAAGCGGCTGGCGTGGCAGAAGCTGATGCCCGGGATGCCGCTCTTCTGCTCAATGACCTCCTGCGGCTGGCCGGCCCAGCTCTGGGGGAAGGGGAGTTTGGGGCGCTTGGTCTTGTGGTCGGTGACGCACTGGGCGCTCCAGCCGCCGCGCTGGCTGGGGTAGACCACAAACAACGCGTCCGTCTTGTACAGGCCGTTCTTCCACGGCAGATAGCAGGGCAGCACCACGATGCCGTCCCGGGAGTTTTTGTAAGCCTGCTGCACCTTTTCGTCGGCGCGGTTCACGGCGTTGGCGCTGGCGATCTGGTTTTCCAAGATCTGCTTTGCCACGGCCACCGCCTTGAAAAAGCAGGTGTCCTGATCCTCTTTGGAGTCCCACACCGGGTTAAAAAAGCCAATGGCATCGCACAGGCTGTTCTGCTCGCCGGTGTTATCGTTGAGGTCCAGCGGCTGGATGAAGTTCTCGTCAATGAGCCGGGCCTGACGCTCACCCACAAGGCCGGGGCCGAGCACCCGCCACAGCAGGCCGAGGGCCGCATAGGGCACGCCATTGGGGCGGCACTCCCGCGGCTCCTGATGGTGGTCGAACATGCCATAGCCCACATCGTACACGATGCCGTCAAAATCATCCGGCACCACAAAGCCGCGGGTGATCTTGATGTCCGGGCGCAAAATTTGCAGCAGGGCAGTGGCAAACACATCGTCGGCGTGGAACTTGCCGGCGTGGGTAAAGCCGTTTGCAGGAATTTTCATAGATGTACCTCGTTCCCAATAAAATGTCTGGCAACAGTATAGCACACTTTGCAGAAAGGGACAACGAAAAGCCCCGGAACGGGCACGCCATTCCGGGGCTTTTTGAGCGTATTCTTACTTTTTCTTTGTGGTGCGTGCCTTTTTAGCGGCAGGAGCGGCGGGCTTTTCCGCCGGGGCGGTCTCCGGCTCGCCCAGAGCCAAAATGCTGCTCAGCTCCTTCTGAGCTGCGGCATTCGTGGCATCGGTGGTAGCCAGCACGTCGGCGTAGAACTGCTCCATGCCCTCGCGGGTGGAGAAGGTGGCAACGTACATCTGGTTGCCCATGGCGCCGCTCAGCGCGTCCGGCATGCGGTCCACCATGCGCATGTTCTGCTGGTACTTCTGCATGATCTGCTCGTGGCTGTACACAAAGTGCTTGCCGTCGCGGCGGCCTGCAAACGGGCAGTAGAAGTGCTCGCCCACCGGCATATCGGTGCCGCCAAAGGCGATCATGTCCGCCCAGATCTTGTAGACGTTGGTGGAGCGGGCAAAGTTGATCATATCCGGGGTAAAGCCGCCGCAGGGGCGCATGTTGACTTCCAGTGCCACGATCTGGCCCTTTTTGCCCATGCCGGCCTGATTCTCGGTCATGCGGAAGAACTCAAAGTGGATGAAGCGGCTCTTCACGCCAAAGCTCTTGACGGCGGCACGGCCTGCAGCGCGGGTGTCCTCGGGCAGGTCCTTGATGATGTAGTAGATGGAGTTGTCGTTGTCGTTGACGATATCCATGATGGACATGGGGCTGACGTTGCCGGCCTCAAAGATGGGGTTGCCGTTGGCATCGATGATGGCATCGTAGCTGTTCACCTCGGCCCGGACGAACTCCTCCATGATGTACTCCACATCCGGGTGATGGGCCGTCTTCTGCACGAGGAACTTTTTCAGGTCCTCGTCGCTGGACAGCTTGTGGGTATCGGATGCGCCCACGCCGTTATCCGGCTTTACCACCACCGGGTAGCCCACCTCGTCGATGAACTTCCGGCAGCCCTCGTAATCGTCCACCATGTGGTAGCGTGCGGTGGCGATGCCGGCCTTCTGGTAATACTCCTTCATCTTGCTCTTGTACTTGATGCGGGGCATATCGGAGGTCTGGAAGCCGGAGGTGATGTGGAAATCGGTGCGCAGGGCTGCGTCCCGCTCCAGCCAGTATTCATTGTTGGACTCCAGCCAGTCGATGCGGCCATACTTGAAGGCAAAAAAGGCCACGGCGCGGTAGACCTCGTCGTAGTTTTCCAGACTGCCCACCTTGTAGTACTCGTTCAGGCTGTCCTTCAGCTCCGGCTTCAGCTCATCGTAGGGCTGGTCGCCGATGCCCAGCACATTCATGCCGTTGTTTTTCAGCTCACGGCAGAACTGCCAGTAGTTGGTGGGGAAGTTGGGCGAAATAAAAATAAAATTCTGCATGGTTTTACGATTCCTCTTTCCTCTATAAAAACTCCCTCCGTCACGGCTTCGCCGTGCCAGCTCCCTCCGGGAGGGAGGCGTCCCTCTCAGTCAACGCTTACAGCGTTGCCAGCTCCCCCGAAGGGGGAGCTTATTTGCTGCAAACCGTCAGATGCATCAAAGCTCGCCCTTCGGGAGAGCTGGCGCGTCAGCGCCTGAGAGGGTTTGTTTTACTGCTCGCCCAGAATATACGGCATGTAATATGCAGTCTGCTTATACCACCAGTTCCAGTCGTGGTTGACATCGTGGCCCCACAGGTCCACCCAGATGGGGATGTTCTTGGCCTCGAAGATGCGCTTGAGGAACCATGTGGTGTCCGGCCGTTCCCAGTCGCCCTGACCACAGCAGATGACCGCCTTCTGGCTGCGGTACAGCTGCATGTAGGGGTGATCCTCCGGGAAGTTCTTCATGTAGTCCACGGGCGAGTTCATGTACACCAGCTCGTCCATATAATTGCCGAAGCCATAGTGGGCCGTGTAGATGCCGCTGAGGGCCAGACAGCCGCAGAACACATCCGGGCGGCGCAGGTACAGGTTGACCGCATGGGTGGCGCCCAGACTGCAGCCAAAGGCAATGACACCGGGCAGGTCGTCCCAGCCGTTGCGCTCCTTGGCCAGATACTGGATCTTGGGCACAGCCTCCTCCACGATATAGCGCAGCCACTGCTCATAGCGGCGGATGCGCCAATAGGGGTCGCCCTGCGTGTCGGACCAGGTCTCCTTGTCCATGGTATCAATGGAGATCACCATGATCTTACCAGCATCGATCCATGGGGCAAGGGTGTCAGCCATGTGGAAGTTCTCAAAATCGAAGAAGCGGCCATCCTGACAGGGGATGTACAGCATCGGGCGGCCTGCGTGGCCGTAAATTTTGCACTCCATGTCGCGGCCCAGCGCCGGGCTGTAGTCCTTAAAATACTGCATTTCCATGGTGTTTCCTCCTTTTAGGGTTTACTCCTCCACCTCATACATCAGAGTATGGAACATAAAGGGCAGCTGTTTTTCCCAACTGGCTTCGCTGTGGGTGCCGCCGGGCACGATGCGGCTGGTAAGGTGGATGCCCCGGGTCATGACCTTTGCGCACATCTCTGCAAAGCCGCAGCGCATCCCGTCGTGGTTGCCCATCTCGCGGGAGCCGTAGTCCATGTACAGTACGGTGCCCGGCTCCAGCTTTGCGCGGCCCACAAGGCCGGAAAGCTTTTCCGGCGACACCCAGATGGACGGCGACAGCGCCGCCGCACGGCTGAAAGTGTCGTTGTACTGCAAAAGGGCGTACAGGCTCATCAGGCCGCCCATGCTGCTGCCGCCGATAAAGGTGTGCTCCCGGTCGGGCAGGGTGCGGAAGTTGCGGTCGATGAAGGGTTTGAACCGGTGGATATACCAGCTCATGGTGGCCTGACCCATGCCGTCGAAGTGGCCGAACTGCGGGTCGTCGAACCGGTAGGGCGAATACTCCACCAGCCGTTCGTTGTTGGCTCCGGCGTTGCACTCCACCGCCGCCACGATCAGCGGGGTGTCGGTGTAGTCCAGATAATCGGCCATGCCCCAGCTTTTGCCAAAGGTGGCATCCTCGTCAAAAAAGACGTTCTGGCCGTCGAACATATACAGCACCGGATACCGGCGGTCGGGGTCAGCTTCATACATCGTGGGCAGATAAACATATACTCTGCGCTGCTCGGTGCCGTTGACGGCAGGGTAGCTCACGCTCCATTTTTTGACCATGGGTCCATTCCTCTCAATCTTTCCTGCACATGGCCTGCCGCAATGCAGGCCGCTGTTCTGTTTTCAGTTTAGCACTGCAGGGCACAGAAAGCAATTGCGCCGGGAAATTTTGGAGGTTTGACGGAGAGGGCGAGGACGTTATCCTAATATACGGCAAACGCCGCCGAGCGGAGGCCTGGCGGCGTTTGCTGCTATTCTGAATAAAAAGGTTCTCTCCGGAGAATCGGGATCAGTTCTTTTTCTCAACAGGCACGATCCAGCCCTTGGTATCGGGGATCTTGCCCCACTGCATACCGGTCATGGTGTCGTACAGCTTCTGGGTGACAGGGCCGATCTTGCCGTCGCCAATGTAGGCGTGCTCGCCCTTCCAGACCAGCTCCTTGACGGGGGAGACGACAGCGGCGGTACCGGTGCCGAACACCTCTTCCAGCTTGCCTTCGCGGGCAGCAGCCATGATGTCGGCAATGGCGATCTTGCCCTCGACGACCTCATAGCCCCAGTCCTTCAGCAGCTCGATGCAGCTGCGGCGGGTAACGCCGGGCAGAACGGTGCCGACGGTAGCAGCGGTGTACACCTTGCCGTCGATCTTGAACATGATGTTCATGCTGCCAACTTCCTCGACGTACTTCTTCTCCACGCCGTCCAGCCACAGCACCTGTGCGTAGCCCTGCTCCTCGGCCAGCTCACCGGCCTTGATGGAAGCAGCGTAGTTGCCGCCGCACTTGGTGAAGCCGGTCAGGCCGGGAGCGGCACGGATGTACTCGTCTTCAACATAGATGCGGACGGGGTTGATGCCCTCGGCATAGTAAGCGCCCGAGGGAGCGCAGATGATGCAGAAGATGTAGTGCTTGGAAGCGTGCACGCCCAGACCCACGTCGTTTGCAAACACGAAGGGACGGATGTACAGGGAAGCACCGTCGGAATGGGGCACCCAGTCACGGTCCACATCCACCAGCGTCTCAACGGCCTGAATGTAGTCCTCCACAGGGATCTTGGGGATGCACAGACGGTCGGCGGAGTCCTGGAAACGCTTTGCGTTGCAGTCCGGGCGGAACAGCTGGACGGTATCATCGGCCGTGCGGTATGCCTTCATGCCCTCAAAGATCTCCTGAGCGTAGTGGAACACGACAGTAGCCGGGTCCAGTTCAAAGGGGCCGTAGGGGACAATGCGGGCATCGTGCCAGCCTTCGCCCTCGGTGTAATCCATCACGAACATATGGTCGGTGAACTTCTTGCCAAATCCCAGATTGCTCTCGTCAGGCTTTGCCTTCGGAGCAGTGGTACGGGTGATCTTGATATCCAACATGATTTATTTTCCCTCTTTCCTGATCTCGGGCGCAGCGAGTGAAAACGCGCCCGCAAACACCGAATGTTGTTTTCTATTATAATAATATGAATGTGATTTACAAGGAAACGAAAAATCTTTCATCTTTGGACAGGTTAAGTTGCGCTAAATTGCCTGCTTTTCCATGTGCAAACTGCCCAAAATATGATACAATGAGGGCATAAGCCGGATCTTACAGGCTCAGAAAGGAGCTTTTGCACAATGATAAAAGGTGTTATTTTTGATATGGACGGGCTGATGTTCGACACCGAGCGCATCTGGGCCACCCTGTGGAAGCCCGCACTGGCCACACTGGGCCTTTCTTATAAGGAAGGGCTGGACGCTGCCGCGCGCGGCTCGGCAGGCGATTCCATGCGGGCCGTGCTGCGCCGCTTCTACGGCCCGGACTGCGACACCGATGCCATCATGGATGCCCTGCACGCGCAGGCGGAGACGGCCTTTCAGGCACCGCCGCCCAAAAAGCCGGGTCTGGATGAACTGATTGCCTATCTGGAAGCGCAGCACATTCCCATGGTGGTGGCTTCCTCCAGCCGGATGGCGTCCATCCTGCGGCACCTCAACAACTGGCATATGACCAGCCACTTCAAGGCCCTCATCTCCGGCGAGCAGTTCACCTCGTCAAAGCCCGACCCGGAGATCTTCCTCACCGCGGCCAAGGCGCTGGGCACAGCCCCGGCCGAAACGCTGGTGCTGGAGGACAGCTACAACGGCGTGCGCGCCGGTGCGCGGGGCGGCTTTGTCACCGTGATGGTGCCGGACCTTGCCCCCGCCGACGACGAGATGCGCCGTCTGTACACCGCCGAGTGCAAAGACCTGCGCGAGGTGAAAAAGATGCTGGAGGAGAGGAAGCTTCTTTCCGAAACCTGAAATATACAGTTGGTCTTTTACATTTTCACGCTAAAAAAGCGGAGAACATCCTCAAGGAAGTCTTTGCCCGCCTTATCCAGCAGTCCTCCCGTGTGGAGCTGGGCAAGAAGTTTGAAAGCGGCTTCTATGCCAAGCCCGACACCCCCAGCCCACAGGCTGTACCCGCCGCAGGCGAACCCACCATCTCCATGACAGCTCTTTTGGAATTGCTCAAGGATGCCGACCCGGAAATGAAGGCAAAGCTCCGCCTGGCACTGCTCACCTGATGCAAAAAAGGGCACTGATTGCAATGCAATACAGCGCCCTACATCATCGGACATGGATAACACCGACCGTGCAAAAACCGTGCAGAAACCGTGCAGCCATGGCTTACAAAACAAAAAAGCCATGAAATCTTTCGATCCACAGCTTCCACGGTAGACATTCCTACGCGTTGGGACCCGCGGGCTAAGCAACAGCAACGGGTTGCGTTAGCTGATTTTTCCGCAGCCCCTTGGTAGGGCTTTGAAAAATCAGAACGCGGCCCCAACAACTCCTCCCTGTTTCAGCCGCAGGCTGCGGTCGTCGTTGTTGCACTGGGCTGATTGCTTGCGGCGCTATGCGCCGCCGCCCTGTTCGAGCCCCTTCCATCGCGCAAACAAAAAAGAAAAACCAGCACACAATGTGTACTGGTTTTTCTTGGTGCGATGGAAGGGACTCGAACCCCCGGCCTACTGATTCGTAGTCAGTCACTCTATCCAGCTGAGCTACCAACGCATACGTTCCGTTCGGAACATGATGTATTTTATCACTCAGACTGGGTTTTGTCAACCGTTTTTTGCAAATATTTTTATCTTTTTCAAAAAGCAGCATTTTTTATGATTTTTCTTGTATCGTTTTTGTCGTTCTTGTGCTATAATAACTTTACTATATGTTTTTAATCTGTGTCCGTGCAGGGGTACAGGAGCTTTGCGGGCAGCACCGCGTGGAGGCTGCGCCGCCGGGTTTTCTCTGCAGCGAGACACCACGGAGGGTAGATCCTATGAAACTGGTAAGCGTGGAAACTCCCGAAAAGAGTGTCTGCAAAATGACCTTCAGCGCCAGCCCCGAAGAGCTGGAAGCTGCATCCAACGCCGTTTACGAACGCACCCGCGCCTCCTATACGATCCGCGGCTTCAAGAAGGGCGAAGCGGACCGCGCACAGATCGAGGCTGACCGCGGCGAGCACACCTTCTGGTACGATGCCATCAACGATCTGATGGACAAGGACGTGCCCGCGCTGTATGATGCCGCCATGGCAGAGCACGGCTTTGTGGCTGTTGACAATCCTGTGTACGATCTTGTGAGCGTGAAAAAGGACGAGGGCTTTGTGGCCACTGCCACTGTTGCCCTGCAGCCTGAGCTGAACCTGACCAAGACCACCGGCTTTACCGCCGAGTGCGTCACCCCGGAAGTGACCGACAAGGAGATCGACAATGTGCTGGAGCGCCGCCGCGCTGCTGCCGCTGAGCTGGTGCCGCACAAGGGTCCGGCCGTAAAGGGCAACATCGTACATATCGATTACGAAGGTCTGCTGGAGGGCAAGCCCTTCCAGGGCGGCACCGCAAAGAACCAGGCCGTCCAGCTGGGCAGCGGCCGCATGATCCCCGGCTTTGAAGAGGGCATTCTGGGCCACAAGGCAGGCGAGGAATTCGAGATCTTCGTCACCTTCCCGAACCGTTACCACGCAAAGGATCTGGCCGGTAAACCCGTCGTGTTCAAGATCAAGCTGATCGACGTATGTGTGCGCCAGATCCCTGCTCTGAACAGCGACTTTGCCAAGAAGGTTGCCAATGTGGACACCATGGACGAGCTGCGTGCACAGGTCAAGCAGCAGCTGCACGACGGAAAGCATGCCGGTGCGCTGAACCGTGCCAAGGATCAGATCCTGACCCAGCTGGCCGATGCTTCTGAGGGCGAACTGCCCAGTGTGCTGGTGGAGACCACCTACCAGCAGCAGATGGAGCAGATCCAGCAGCAGCTGCAGATGCAGCGCCTGAGCCTGGATCGCTACCTGAGCCAGATCCACGAGACCCGCGAGAGCTTTACCGCCAAGGTGCGCTCTTCTGCCGAGAAGACCGCCCGTGTGCACATGGCTCTGCTGCAGATCGCGCAGCAGGAAAATCTGGTGCCCACCGAGGAAGATATCGATAAGGCTCTGGCCGCTCGTGCAGAGCGCGCCAAAAAGACGCTGGAAGAGATCAAGGAAAAATCCGATATTCCCGCCATGCGCCGCAACGAGGGCATCCGCAAGGCTGCCGACTGGGTGATCGAGCACTCCACCATCGAGGACAAGGCAGAGAACCAGTAAGCGCTGACGATCTGGAATGCGCGCCGCTTCGCTCTGCGCATATTCAGTGGAAAAATCATTTATAATAGAGCAATGCCGGGCGGTCTGCGGACCGTCCGGCATTGCTTTTTCACGGGAAAGGTCGTGGAGGAAAACAGCATTTGCTGGTCAGGACGAACTCCTTCCGTCAAACCCTGCGGGTTTGCCACCTCCCTCAATGAGGGAGGCTCTGTCGAAACCGAAAGTTTTGCACCTGAGCCGAAAGCTTTTCCGACGCGAAAGGCTCCCTCTTTGAGGGGGCTGTCGCCGTAGGCGACTGGGGGAGTTTTTTCAGGTCAGCAGGTTAAAGCCCATAATGACCACGCCCAGCACCACCAGCACAATACCGGTGGCACGGTTCAGGGTCTTGGGGTCTGCCTTATTGGCAAACACAGCGGCAATGCGCGCCCACAGCAGGGTGAACACCACGCACAGCGCCCAGACGAACCAATTGGGCGCACCGCCGATCATGAAGTGGGAGGCAGCACCGGTCAGAGCGGTGAAGGCCATAATGAACACGCTGGTGCCCACGGCGGTCTTCAGCTCGTAGCCCAGCACACTGGTGAGGATGAGCAGCATCATCATGCCGCCGCCTGCGCCGATGAAGCCGCAGATGAAGCCGATGAGCACACCGCACACGATGGACTGGATGGCACGCTTTTTGGCGCTGACACCCTGCATAGCTTCCTTGGTCGTCATGACCGGGCGCACAATGAACTTGATGCCCAGCAGGAAGGTCATGAACACCGAGAAGCCGCCCATGGTGGCCGAGGGCACTCTGCTGGCCACCCAGCTGCCCACCACCGTGAACACCAGCACGCTGGCCATCATGATAAGGCCGTTGCGGATGTCCAGATTTTTGTTTTTATGATAGGTATAGGCCGAGACGGCACTTGCCAGCACATCCGAAGAAAGAGCGATGCCCACCGCCATGTAAGGGTCCATGTGCAGGAAGGTGATGAGCATGGGGCTGATAACTGCAGCCGCACTCATACCGGCAAAGCCGGTGCCAAGGCCGGCCCCCATGCCGGCAAAAAAGGTGACAAGAACCGTAAACAACACGTTCATTTTATGCGTTCTCCTTTATAATTTCGTCCAGATTTTTCCCGATCAGCTCCATGGTCCGGAAAAAGACCTCCTGATCGGCCGGCTCCACATGATCCAGCAGGCGCTTGAAAAAGGCATTCTGCACCACACGCCCCTTGCGGATGATCGGGTCTGCCTTGCCGGTGCAGAGCAGCTTTGTTTTGCGGCGGTCGCTGGCCACAGCGTACCGTTCCAGATACCCTTCCTGCACCAGCTTATCCACATTCATGGAGACGAGGTTTGCCTTGATATGCCGCACCTCCACGATATCGCGGGCGGTTTTGTAATCCGGGTTGTTGGCAAGAAACAGCAGGATGTCCAGCGCCGTCTGCGACAGGCCAAGCTCCTGACACAGCGGCTTGCAGACGGCATTGTACGCCTGCGCGGTCTTGATGGAAAATTCGATATTCGGGTTCACAGCAGGTCTGTCCTTTCATCTTTGAATGATTCATTTTTGAAGTATTATAGTGCAGATGAGGGGAGTTGTCAAGAGAAAAAGAGGTCCTGAAAAGCCCACAGGCTTTTCAGGACCTCAAAACCAAACGAATATTTCAGAACAGCACCACTGCCGCCAGACGCACCAGCAAAGCGCACAGCCATGCCACGGCGCACTGGTTCACCACCATGATGACCGCCCACTTATTGCCCAGCTCCCGCTTGACCGATGCCACTGCCGCGATGCAGGGGGTGTACAGCAGGCAGAACACCAGCAGGGGAGCCGCCTGCGCCGGGGTGAGGGCCGCCGACAGCGCAGCTTCGGAGCCAAAGAGGATGAGCAGCGAGGACACCACGCTCTCCTTTGCCATGAAGCCGGTGATGAGGGCGGTGGAGATGCGCCAGTCCGCAAAGCCCAAAGGCCCGAACAGCGGGGCGATGTCGCCCGCAATGCGGGCAAGGATGCTGGCCTGCGGGTCGGCGGTCAACCGCAGCTGCAGGTCAAAGTTCTGCAAAAACCAGATGACGATGGTGGCCGCAAAGATCACCGTGAAGGCCTTCTGCAAAAAGTCCCGGGCCTTTTCCCACAGCAGCTGTGCCACGTTTTTCAGGCCGGGCAGGCGGTAGTTGGGCAGCTCCATGACAAAGGGCACCGCCTCGCCCTTGAACACCGTGCTCTTGAGCAGCAGTGCCGCCAGCACGCCCACCGCGATGCCGGTAAAGTACAGCAGCACCATCACAAGGCCCGCATACTGTGGGAAGAACGCCGCCGCAAACAAGCTGTAGATGGGCAGCTTTGCCGAGCAGCTCATGAACGGGGTGAGCAGGATGGTCATTTTGCGGTCCCGCTCCGAGGGCAGGGTGCGGCTTGCCATGACACCGGGCACGGTGCAGCCAAAGCCGATGAGCATGGGCACGATGCTGCGGCCCGAAAGGCCGATGCGGCGCAGCAGCTTATCCATCACAAAGGCCACGCGGGCCATGTAACCGGTATCCTCCAGCATGGAGAGGAAGAAGAACAGCACCACGATGATAGGCAGAAAGCTCAGCACGCTGCCCACGCCGGTAAAGATGCCGTCGATGAGCAAGGAGTGCACCGCCGCATTGACGTTCCAGTTGGTAAGCGCCGTGTCCACGATGCCGGTCAACGCGTCGATGCCCGTTTCCATCAGGTTCTGGAAGAACAGGCCGATGACGTTGAAGGTGAGGAAGAACACCAGACCCATGATGGCGATAAAGGCCGGGATGGCGGTGTACTTGCCGGTGAGGAATTTGTCGATGCGGTTGGAGCGCAGCTGCTCTTTGCTTTCGTGGGGCTTGACCACCGTCTTGGCCACCAGCTCCTGAATAAAGGAGAACCGCATATCCGCAATGGCGGCGGCGCGGTCCAGCCCGCGCTCCCGCTCCATCTGCACGATGATATGTTCGATCATCTCTTTTTCGTTCTGATCCAGCTGCAGGGCTTCCTCGATGCGCCGGTCGCCCTCCACCAGCTTGGTGGCGGCAAACCGCACCGGAATGCCCGCCGCCCTGGCGTGGTCCTCGATCAGATGGATGATGCCGTGGATGCAGCGGTGCACCGCGCCGCCGTGGTCGTCCTCACTGCAGAAATCCATGCGGCCGGGCCGCTCCTGATACTTTGCCACATGAAGTGCGTGGTCTACCAGCTCATCCACGCCCTCATTCTTGGCGGCGGAGATGGGAATGACCGGGATGCCCAGCATGGCCTCCATCTTGTTGATGCGCACCGTGCCGCCGTTGCCGCGCACCTCGTCCATCATGTTCAGTGCCAGCACCATGGGGGTGTCCAGCTCCATAAGCTGCATGGTCAGGTAGAGGTTGCGCTCGATGTTGGTAGCATCCACGATGTTGATGATGCCGGTGGGCTTTTCGCCGATGATGAATTGGCGGGTGACGATCTCCTCGCTGGAATAGGGGGACATGGAGTAGATGCCCGGCAGGTCGGTGACCTCAGTCTCCGGGTGGCCCTTGATGGCACCGCTCTTGCGGTCCACCGTCACACCCGGGAAGTTGCCCACATGCTGGTTGGAGCCGGTGAGCTGGTTGAACAGGGTGGTCTTGCCGCAGTTCTGGTTGCCCGCCAGCGCAAAGGTGAGGGTCCTGTCCTCGGGCAGGGGATTCTCCCCCTTTTTAATGTGGTATTTTCCGCCCTCGCCAAGGCCGGGGTGATCCACCATTTTATCATCTGCCGGAGCCGCCGACATTGCCGGGGCCTTTTCGGTGGGGGTGATGCCGATCTGCGCGGCATCGTCCAGCCGGAGGGTCAGCTCATAGCCATGGATGCGCAGCTCCATGGGGTCGCCCATGGGTGCCAGCTTGACCAGCGTGACCTCCGCCCCCGGGATCAGGCCCATATCCAGAAAATGCTGGCGCAGTGCGCCGCTGCCGCCGACGGTATCCACAACAGCGCTTTTTCCGATCTGCAATTCTTTTAATGTCATAAGATCGACCTTCTCATTTTATCCACTGTCAACGTGTGTTAGTTTGTGTTAACAATAGTAATATAGGCTAACTTTGCGCGGTTGTCAATAGATAATATGGGGGAGATGCCTGCAAATCGAACCCTCTCAGACTCACTTTGTTCGCCAGCTCCCCCGAAGGGGGAGCTTTATTTGTGCTGACCGGAAGAAGCCAAGAAGCTCCCCCCTCGGGGGAGCTGGCATCGCGCAGCGATGACTGAGAGGGTTCGGCTTTTGGCATGGCGGCACAGTTTCCGGTTGAATTGCGAAGTGCACGGTTTCACCAGAGGCTCCCTCCCCGAGAGAGCCGGCAAAGTCGTCAGGTTTTGGCTGAGGGAGCTCACGCAAAAAAGCCGTGCACCCTCTTTTTCAGAGAATGCACGGCTTTGGAGGTTTATGCGTTTACTTCACAGTGTGGTAGCCATCGGGGTTGTTCTTCTGCCAGTTCCAGCTGTCGGCACACATTTCCTCGATGCCGTATTCCGCCACCCAGCCAAGCTCGTTCTTTGCCTTGGTGGGGTCTGCATAGCACTCGGCAATGTCGCCGGGGCGGCGCGGGTCGATTACATAGGGGATCTCCTTACCGCAGGCCTTGGAGAAAGCGTGGATCACATCCAGCACGCTGTAGCCCTTGCCAGTGCCCAGATTGCAGATGAACAGGCCGCAGTTCGTTTCCAGCTTCTTGATGGCGCACACATGGCCGCGGGCCAGATCCACCACGTGGATGTAGTCGCGCACGCCGGTGCCGTCCGGGGTGGGATAGTCGTTGCCAAAGACATGCACCTTTTCCAGCTTGCCCACGGCCACCTTGGCGATATAGGGCATGAGGTTATTGGGGATGCCGTTGGGGTCCTCGCCGATGAGGCCGGACTTGTGCGCACCAATGGGGTTAAAGTAGCGCAGCAGGGCCACGTTCAGGCTGGGGTCTGCCTTGCACACATCCTGCAGGATGCGCTCGGTGAACACCTTGGTCGTGCCGTAGGGGTTGGTGGTGGCACCGGTGGGGAAGTCCTCGGTGATGGGCACGCTGGCGGGGTCGCCATAGACGGTTGCGGAAGAGCTGAACACGAAGTTGTGGCAGTTGTGATGGCGCATCACGTCCAGAATGACCAGCGTGCAGTTGAGGTTGTTGTAATAGTATTCAATGGGCTTGGAAACACTCTCGCCCACTGCCTTGTAGGCTGCAAACTGGATCACAGCAGTAATGTCCGGGCACTCAGAGAAGATGTGCTCCACATCCTCGTGCTTGGTCATATCTGCCTTGTAAAAGCGGAAGTCCTTGCCGGTGATCTGCTTGATGCGGTCCAGCACCACCGGAGATGCATTATAATAGTTATCTGCCACAACAACGTCGTAGCCAGCGTTCAGCAGTTCGATGCAGGTGTGGCTGCCGATATAACCGGCGCCGCCGGAAACCAAAATTGCCATAGCCTAGTACCTCTCTCACTCATTTACATTACAGTTGATGCCGGCATTCCCCGGCCTTGCCTAAAGAATACCGCTTTTATGGCTCAGAATCAAGGGATGCGTCTTCTATTTAGATGAATTTTTGTTGCATCTTTGTTTTTGAGATTTTGATTTAAAAACGTTTTTTGGCATTTTGTCATGGATAAAAGGCACGGTTTGTGCAAAACATAGAAATGGTGTCAGCATCCTCGCCCTCTCAGGCGCTGACGCGCCAGCTCTCCCAAAGGGAGAGCCCTTGGCAAAACCGGGAACTTTGCGTGGACTGCCAAAGGCTCCCACTTTGAGGAAAGACTTCCCCCGGCCGGGGGAAGATGTCACCGCAGGTGACAAAAAGGGGAATCTGGCATCGCGTAGCGATGCCTGAGAGGGCGAGCCCGCTATAAGCAATTCCACTTACGCAAAAAACGTCTGCCGGAGCAGACGTTTTTGTGTGGTGCATCATTTTTTACAATTTTCCGCACTGCTTGCCGGTGAAAAAACGCAGGGTGGTGGTGGCGCGGAACACCTTGCCTGCCCGCAACACCGTGGTGGGGAACTCCGGGTGGGAAGGGCTGCAGGGGTAGTGCTGGGTCTCCAGCGCAAAGCCGCCGTACTTCTGCATGGGCACGCCGCCCTTGCCGGGGGTGGGGCAGTCCTGCAAAAAGTTTCCGGTGTACAACTGGATGCCCGGCTGGGTGGTGTACAACTTCATGCTGATGCCGGTCTTTTCACTGGTGACCCATGCGCAGATGCTCTGGCTGGAGCCGCGGGCGCGGTCGATCACAAAGCAGTGGTCGTAGCCACCGCCCACCATGGTGGTCTGGGCAAAGCCGGTGTCGATATCCCGGCCAATGAGCTTTCCCTCGGTAAAATCCATGGGGGTGTTTGCCACCGGCAGAATGGCACCGGTGGGGCAGGTCTGATTGTTGCCTTCCAGATAGTTGGAGGCATAGATGCGCAGCTTCTGGCCCAGAATATCGCCCTCACCGTTCAGGTTGAAGTAGCTGTGGTTCGTGAGGTTCACGATGGTATCCGCATCCGAAGAGACGCGGTAATCCATGCGGAAGGTATTGTCCTCCGTAAGGGTGTAGCGCACCGCCAGCTTCAGGTTGCCGGGGAAGCCGTCCTCGCCGTCCGGGCTCTCGGCCTCCATCAGCAGGGTGTCGCCAAAGGCCTTCACCCGGTACAGCTTACGGGAGAAGCAGCCGTGCAGGTGGTTGGGGCCGTTGTTGGCTTCCAGCTGATAGGTCTTGCCGCCCACGCTGAAGGTGGCATTCTCGATGCGGTTTGCATAGCGGCCCACGAACGCGCCGCAGCAGGTGCTGCCGGAGGACGTGAAGTCATCCTCATAATCTGCCATGGTGTCGTGGCCCAGCACGACATCCACCGGGCCGTTCTTGGCCGGAACGATGATGTTTTTAATGATGCATCCGTAGTCCAGAACGCTCACCGTCAGGCCGCCGGGGTTGGAAAGGATGTACTCTGTAACATTTGCGCCCTGTTTGGTCACACCGAAGGGCTTGGAGCGGATCTGTGCCATTGGGCATTCGCCTCCTCAGATTTTACTCGGACATACAGTCAGGCAGACTTCCACTGTATTCTATCTTATTTATGATTATATCACAGTTTTATATCTTTGTGGGGAACGGATTTTAGAATTTGCATCCAATTTTTCCAGCTATTTTTTGTTGAAATTATTCAGTTGGCGGGGCATGTAACCGGAAAGAGGAGCTTCCCGCGCAGAGCGTTTTCGCGTGGATCAAGTTTCATGCCTTTTGTAAAAAGCATTACCGCCGGGTACGTTCTCTT